>ERZ772881.2-NODE-2-length-257679-cov-6.801284_pt1 | contig 257679 bp, 220 predicted proteins | sample MGYA00580581_ERZ772881 | MGnify/ENA primary metagenome ERZ772881 (study PRJEB29015, sample SAMEA2737668) | human gut metagenome | biome: human gut; feature: human-associated habitat; material: faeces | place: China | collected 2012 ...
CGTTTCGACAACTGGATCACGGACTGCAACATGGAGAACTTCGACCCGTTGGGTATCCATACCGGCGAAAGCATCGTGATCGCTCCGTCACAGACACTGACCAACAGCGAGTATCATAAACTTCGTGAACTGGCTATCCGGATCATCCGTCATATCGGTATCGTGGGCGAATGTAACGTGCAATATGCTTTCGATCCGGAGAGCGAAGACTACCGCGTGATCGAAGTGAACGCCCGTCTTTCCCGTTCGTCTGCGCTGGCCTCTAAAGCAACTGGTTATCCGTTGGCTTTCGTCGCAGCTAAGTTGGGACTGGGTTACGGCCTTTTTGATTTGAAAAACTCGGTGACGAAGACGACAAGTGCTTTCTTCGAACCGGCTCTCGACTATGTGGTCTGCAAGATCCCGCGCTGGGATTTGGGTAAGTTTCATGGTGTGGCTCGTGAGTTGGGGTCGAGCATGAAATCTGTGGGCGAGGTGATGGCGATCGGGCGCACCTTCGAAGAGGCGATCCAAAAAGGGTTGCGTATGATCGGACAGGGCATGCATGGTTTCGTGGAAAACAAGGAGCTGGTGATAACCGACATCGACAAGGCACTCCATGAACCGACCGACACCCGTATCTTCGTTATCTCCAAAGCGTTCCGTGCCGGATATACCATCGATCAGATACACGAACTGACCAAGATAGACCGGTGGTTCCTACAAAAACTCTACGGAATCATGTGTACCTCCAAGGAGTTGCATAAATTGACAATTGATAATGGACAATTGGTAATTAAAAAAGAATATCGCAATCCTGATAATTGTCAATCGTCCATAGTCCATAGTTCATTGCTTCGCAAGGCGAAACGGCAAGGTTTCTCCGATTTTCAGATAGCTCGCGCCTTCGGCCTTGAGGGAAATATAGAAAGAGGTATGATGCAGATCCGCCAGTTTCGTAAGGAACACGGCATCGTTCCGGTAGTGAAACAGATCGATACGCTGGCTGCTGAATACCCGGCGCAGACGAACTATCTGTATCTGACCTATAGCGGTACGGAAAACGACGTGCAGTATCAGGGTGACCACCGTTCCATCGTCGTGCTGGGTTCCGGCGCTTACCGGATCGGCAGTTCGGTCGAGTTCGACTGGTGTGGCGTGCAGGCGTTGGAAACGATCCGTAAGGAAGGTTGGCGTTCGGTGATGATCAACTACAATCCTGAAACAGTTTCGACCGACTATGATATGTGTGACCGCCTTTACTTCGATGAACTGACCTTCGAACGTGTGATGGATATCCTCGAACTGGAAAATCCGCACGGCGTGATTGTCTCGACAGGCGGTCAGATACCCAATAACCTGGCGATGCGCCTTGACGAACAGCATGTCAATATCTTGGGGACATCCGCCAAGAGTATCGACAATGCCGAAGATCGCGAGAAATTTTCCGCCATGCTGGACCGCATCAGTGTGGACCAGCCGCGTTGGAAAGAGCTTTCGTCGATGGAAGATATCAACGAGTTTGTGGCTGAGGTGGGTTTTCCGGTCTTGGTTCGTCCGAGTTATGTGCTGAGTGGCGCCGCCATGAATGTCTGCTCCAACCAGGAAGAACTCGAACGCTTCTTGCAGCTGGCAGCCAACGTGTCGCAGAAACATCCGGTCGTTGTCAGCCAGTTCATCGAACATGCCAAGGAAGTGGAAATGGATGCTGTAGCCGATAAGGGTGAGATCGTCATGTATGCAATCTCCGAACATATCGAGTTTGCCGGTGTGCATTCCGGCGATGCAACTATCCAGTTTCCCGCACAAAAGCTGTATGTTGAAACGGTCCGCCGCATCAAGCGTATCAGCAAGCAGATCGCAAAAGAGCTGAATATCTCTGGTCCGTTCAACATCCAATATCTGGCGAAAGGCAACGAGATCAAGGTGATCGAATGTAACCTTCGCGCGAGCCGTTCCTTTCCTTTCGTCAGCAAAGTATTGAAGATTAACTTTATTGAACTGGCCACTCGCATCATGTTAGGTTTACCTGTCGAGAAACCTAATAAGAACGAATTCGATCTGGATTATGTAGGTATCAAAGCCTCGCAGTTCTCCTTCAACCGCTTGCAGAAAGCCGACCCTGTTTTAGGTGTTGATATGGCTTCGACGGGCGAGGTCGGGTGTATCGGCGACGATGTTTCCGAGGCTGTTTTGAAAAGTATGCTTTCCGTCGGTCTCCGTATCCCAGAAAAGAATATTCTGCTCTCGACGGGTACGCCAAAACAGAAAGTGGCCATGTTGGATGCCGCCAAGATGCTGGCATCGAAAGGCTACAACCTCTTTGCAACAGGCGGGACACACCGCTTTCTCGAAGAAAACGGCATCTCCAGTACGCGGGTTTACTGGCCGAGCGAGGAGGACATGGAACCTCAAGCACTCACCATGCTCCACGAAAGGAAGATCGACATGGTTGTGAATATTCCGCGCGACCTTTCAGCCGGTGAGTTGAATAATGGCTATAAGATCCGTCGTGCCGCCATCGATCTGAACGTTCCGCTCATCACAAATGCCCGTCTGGCAAGCGCCTTTATCGAAGCATTTTGCACGCTGGGCATGGACGATATACAAATCCGAAGCTGGCAGGAGTATAAGTGATTTGTTACTTTTGGATCAAGTTCAAAGTAACAGAAATAATTATTACATTTGTGGTAATTAAAATAAACCAATATGAAGATAGGATTATTTATCCCCTGTTATATCAATGCGGTATATCCGGAAGTTGGTGTTGCTTCCTATAAATTATTGAAAAGTCTCGGGTTGGATGTGGATTATCCGTTAGACCAGACTTGTTGTGGCCAGCCAATGGCAAATGCCGGATTCGAGCATGAATCGGCAGGGTTGGCGCTGCGTATGGAAGAACTGTTCCGTTCGTACGATTATGTGGTTGGCCCTTCTGCCAGTTGTGTCGCTTTCGTGAAAGAGAATCATCCCGGTATTCTGGAAAAGGCAGGTCATGTGTGTATGAACAGCAAGAAGATTTATGATATCTGCGAGTTCCTGCACGATATTGTGAAGGTCAAGGAACTGAAAGCTGAATTTCCCCACAAGGTAAGCATTCACAATAGCTGTCACGGTGTGCGCGAGTTGCATCTTTCTTCTCCGAGTGAACGGAATATCCCGTATTTTTCTAAGTTGCGCGATCTCCTCTCTTTGGTGAAAGGCATTGAGATATTCGAACCGAAACGTATCGACGAGTGCTGTGGGTTCGGTGGCATGTTTGCGATTGAGGAACCCGAAGTGTCCGTCTGTATGGGACGAGATAAGGTGAAGGACCACATGAGCACAGGAGCCGAGTACATCACCGGTGCCGACAGTTCCTGCCTGATGCATATGGAAGGCGTGATCAAGCGTGACAACCTTCCGATCAAAACGATTCATATTGTTGAAATATTAGCCTCCGGATTATGAGCACGAAACATTCAAAAGCGGCTGCCCGCTTCATCGGGAACCGCAAGCAGGAAGCCTGGCACGACGAAACCCTCTGGATGGTCCGTGTCAAACGGGATAAAATGAGCCATTCGCTTCCCGAATGGGAACGCTTGCGTGAACTGGCTTGTGAGATCAAACTTTATTCGAACAGCCATTTGGATGTCCTTTTGGAAGAGTTCGAGAAGAACGCCACGGCCAACGGAGCGATTGTCCATTGGGCGAAAGACGCGGCGGAACATAATGCGATCGTCGAGGAAATCCTGCAACAGCACAAGGCGCATACGCTGATAAAGAGCAAATCCATGTTGACAGAAGAGTGTGGTATGAACGATTACCTGTTCGGAAAAGGTTACGATATAATCGAGAGCGACCTCGGCGAACGTATCCTTCAATGGATGAAACTTCATCCCAGCCATATCGTGATGCCCGCTATCCATATCAAGCGGCAGGAGGTGGGCGAGATGATGGAGCGCGTGTTAGGTACGGAAAAAGGCAATTCCGACCCGACCTATCTGACGCATGCCGTCCGCAAAAATATGCGTGAGAAATTCCTGACAGCCGATGTTGCCATGACGGGAGCTAACTTTGCAGTTGCTTCGACTGGAGAGATAGTGGTCTGCACCAACGAGGGGAATGCAGATATGGGAACTTCTTTCCCGAATGTTCACATTGCGACGTTCGGAATGGAGAAGATCGTGCCGGATCGGGACTCGTTAGGTGTCTTCACCCGCCTGCTGGCACGCTCCGGCACGGGGCAGCCGATCACTTCCTACACTTCTCACTATTGTAAACCGAAAGAAGGAGGTGAGTTTCATATCATCATAGTCGATAACGGGCGGAGTGATATCCTGGCATGTCCCGATCATATCCGTACGCTGAACTGCATCCGTTGTGGCGAGTGTATGAATACTTGTCCGGTCTATCGCCGTAGCGGTGGTTATTCCTATACATATTTTATACCCGGCCCGATTGGGATCAATCTAGGGATGCTGAAAGATCCGGTGAAATATTCGGACAATGTTTCTGCCTGTTCGTTGTGCCTCTCTTGCTCGAATGTTTGCCCGGTCAAGATAGACCTCGGCGAACAGATCTATCGCTGGCGTCAGGACTTGGATAAGATAGGGAAAGCGAGTACGGAGAAAAAGATTATGTCCGGCGGCATGAAGTTCCTGATGGAACGTCCGAAACTGTTCAATACGGCTTTGAAGTTTGCCCCGGTAGTCAATAACATGCCTCGTTTTATGATCTACAACGCTTTGAATGCATGGGGGAAGGGCCGTGAACTGCCAGCTTTTGCCAAGCAGTCGTTCAATGAAATGTGGAAAAGTAACAAGATAAAATAATGTAGGGGTGAAGTATGCTTGCCCTTAAAATGATACGACAATGAGTAGCAAAAACGATATATTATCTGCTATCCGTCGTCACACCGGCAAACGTTACGATATGCCGGAACTGACGCTGGATGCCATCACTTACGAAGATAAAATCCTCCAGTTTACCGACTCTCTGAAAGCTGCTGGGGGGCAAGTCGTCCTGATGCAGCCTGGAGACGATATCAACGATATTATTCGTCACCATTTTCCTGATGCAATCCGTATCGCCTCCAATCTGTCCAGTATTACCTGTGCCACCTTTAATCCGGACGATCTCGACGATCCTCGTGAGTTGGACAATACAGACCTTGCCATCGTGGAAGGCCATTTTGGTGTAGCCGAGAACGGGGCTGTCTGGATTACCCGCCAGGTAAAGCATAAGGCATTGTATTTTATCTCCAACAGCCTGGTTATGCTGATAGACCGCAATTCGATCGTGAACAATATGCATGAAGCCTATAAACGGACGGAAAACATGACATATGATTTCGGTGCTTTTATCTCAGGCCCCTCTAAAACAGCTGATATAGAACAGGCTCTTGTATTGGGTGCACATGGCCCGGTCAAGGTATTGGTTGTGTTGAAATAGGATGTGTTCCCGTAAATAGCTGAAAAAACAGGGTAACGCAGATCTTGCCAATTGGGTGGATTTGCGTTACTCTATATGTCCTGTTGTTATTAATCTACATTTCGCTTATTAAACAACGAAGCGATCCATAACATCAGAATGGCTCCGACTGTCGCCGTAATCAGACTGCCGATAATACCGGAAGCTGCAATTCCGAGTAATCCGAATACCCAGCCGCCCAATACACCGCCGGCTATTCCCAAAATCAGATTGATTATTACTCCGAAGCCACCGCCCCGCATGATTTTACCGGCCAGAAAGCCGGCTGCTATACCTATGATAATGTACCATAAAAATCCCATAGCTTTTAAATTTTATGTTGTTATTGTATATATAACCGCTCATGGAGGCATGAAGTTTATTGCAGTAAAGGATTCCTTTTTCAAAACACCGGTGTTTTGAAAACGAAACATATATGTTTTGCATTCAAAACATATATGCTTTGAAAAGGGCTGTCATTGCAATCGCTTAAACCTGTTTTCCCATTTGATAGGCATCTTTCATGGCGGGATTTCCGTTGATCTCTCCTTTGTGCCAAACGCCTAATCCGAACACGGTTCCTTTTATTACGGGATCTTCCAGGCAGTCCAGGAATCCCTGGAAAGTGTCGATCGTGCGGAGCATTTTCTTACGGTCGTCTTCGGCTGCCGTTACGATGAAATAAAATTCCTTGCCGTTCATCTCCGTGTATCTTCCACAGCAGCGGTCTATCAGGGTTTTCATTTGAGCGCTTATTGTGTAGAAATAGACTGGGGTAGCCATTACGATCACATCGGCATCCACCATTTTTTCGATGATTTCTGCCGCGTCGTCTTTTTGAGGGCATGGCTTCTGGTACAGACTGCATGTACTGCATCCCGTACAGTAATGGATTGTTTTGTCTCTCAGGAAAATCTTTTCCACTTCATGATTGCTTTCTGCCGCACCACGCATAAATTCGTCACAGAGCGTGTCTGAGTTGCCGCCTCGGCGGGGACTGGATGATAAGATCAATACTTTTTTTGCCATACTTGTATATTAGTTTAAATCGCTATTAAAAATGTTCCGGAGGAACAGATACAAAGTTACTGTGACAGGTTGGTTCGGATTGTATATGAATTACGGGGATAAGTACCATTTTTACAGGATAAGGGTATACATCCTGATTTTTGGTCAACGGACAGGCGTGTAGTCTATCTCGGACTCTTCGTCCGTCGCTTCGAGCTTGAATATGACAGGGCGTAATCCGTCATTGCAACTGCAGATGGCAACTCCCGGTTTTCTGATCCAGTCTCCATAATAGAATACTTCTTTTCCAGCACCATGTGACAACGCAAAAGCATATTGGTAAATCGCTTTCCAAGCCTCGTCACAAAAACCTTCCGGCTTGGCATAATCAGCATAAAAAACTTGTCCTTCTTTCAGCATGGGGCAGGCGGTCAGTCCTTCGGCGCCGTATTCGCGGGCCAGTTGTTCATCTAAAGTAGTTTTTAATACCGTAATCTTGACTTTTTTCATCTGATATGTTTTTTGATGGTTTAACAATGAAAATCTGAATCAGAACAGGAAACCGAGTGAGAAACTCATTATGTTTGTTCGTTTTTCAATGTTGAGAGTCCCTTTCTGGTTGGCCTCGGTACCTATCTCACGGAAATCGGAAGCTACCTCGTTCAAACCGAATTCATAACTGAAGTCAAGAAACAGACGCCAGATACTGACTCCCAGCCCGGCGGCTATGCTGATGCCGAAAGGGGTATTGTCGTCTTCAAACTCGCGGGGTCTGTCTGTCATATCTGTACTGTAGCGCGTTTTGTAGTTGTATTTGATATTGGGGCCGAACATCATGCTTAATGCGTACGGACCTTCTTTTACCAGATAATAACCGATCATCACCGGAACTTCGAGCGTGGCGGACTTATAAGTAATCCGGTTCTTGCCGATAGGCATTTGGGTGTTTGTCCCGTCAGGCAGGCTGTTTTCTGTCTGTGGTATGTTGAAACGTATGTCACCTTCCGTATATTGCCATGCCAAGCTGGGTTGAATATAGAAACGATCGATATTGACTCGTGCAAACACAGCTGCTTGGTAACCTACCTTATATTGCAGACGTATGTCTTCCATCTCCTGATTGTCTATCGTCAACGATTTGACAATCGGGAGCGCGGCATTGACTCCAACTTTTCCTCCCCAGTTGAATGTCTTGTCTTCGATCTTGATAAACTTCTGGGCGTTGGCCGAGAAACAGAATGGAAGTATCAGCAATATAAGGTAAATTTTCTTCATGACTATTTTTTCTTTCTGACCGACCAGCCGAATTTACCGACAAAGTCGCCCAATCCGTAATATTTGCCATGTGAATAAGCCAGCAGGTCAGCACGCTGCATATCGAAAGCTCCCGTTTCCGGGTCCAGATATTTGTCGTCGGCCTGCACGTTTACCACATCGGCGATAAACATGTCATGGCTGCCTAATGCCATTACTTCTTTTACCCGGCATTCGATGCAGAGCGGGCATTCTTCGATGATTGGAGCATTTACGACTGAGGCTTTTCCTGGCGTCAGTTTCATCTCTTCGAACTTAGTATGATCTTTGCCGGAATTGACACCACACCAGTCTGTTGCGTATGCTAAAGAGCGGGTTGTCAGGTTAATCACAAATTCCATGTTCTTTTTCAAGATCGGGTAGGAGTGACGTTCCGGACGGACGGAGATATAACACATCGGTGGGTTAGTACATATCGTACCCACCCACGCGACAGTGATAATATTGTATTCTGAAGGCTCAGAGCCGCAACTAACCATTACTGCTGGCAGCGGATAGATCATCGTGCCGGGCTTCCAGTCGTGTTTCATGACAATTGGTAATTGACAATGGGCAATTAAAAGACTGCGACAAATAATTGTCGATTGTCCATTGTCGATTGTTAATTATTTAACGATGATGTCTTCTTTATTAATCTTACGTTCGCAATAATGGCATCTGATCGTACCCTTTTCTTTGTCGATTACATCGAAACGAGTCGGCATTGGTTCATTATTGGTAATACATTTCGGATTGTTGCATTTTACGAGCCCTACCAGTTCGTCTGGTAAGGTAACGGTCTTTTTCTCCACCACTTCGTAATCGCGGATAATGTTCAGGATCACGTTTGGGGCGATCAGGGCGATGCGGTTGATCTCTTCGTCACAGAAGAACTTGTCGGAGATTTTGATCATGCCTTTACTGCCCATTTTATTGCTGTGGAAATTGTTGCCGATCGTAATCGTATTGTCCATGTTTTCCAGCCCCAGTAATTTGGCTACTTTAAACAACTGGCTGGGGGGAATATGATCAATGGCAGTACCGTTCTCTAAAGCGGCGACCTGCAATTCTTTTTTCTTTTCTGCTGACATAACTTTTGATAATTGAAAATTGATAATTGAAAGTTGAAAATCAGGAAACGGGATTCTTAATCTTCAACGGAAATGCCCAACACTTCGCAGATGATGGCTTGACGGGCGAACAGTCCGTTGCGTGCCTGCTGGATATAATAGGCTTTCGGATTATCGTCCACATCATAAGCGATTTCGTTCACGCGAGGCAGCGGATGCAGGATGCGCAAGTTCTCGCGACTGTTTTTCAGCATGTCATTCTTCAGTATATACACATTCTTTACACGTTCGTATTCTTCGAGGTCGGTGAAACGTTCGCGTTGTACACGAGTCATGTACAGAATATCCGTCTGGTTGATGATGTCTTCCGTAAATTCGGTATATTCGTTGTATTTGATGCCATGTTTGTCGCAGAAGTTCTTCTGTTCATCCGGCATGTGAAGTTCGTTTGGTGCGATAAAGTTGAATGTCGGGTTGAAATGAGACATACCTACTATCAGTGAGTGTACGGTACGTCCGTATTTCAGGTCGCCTACCATTGTGATGTTGAGATCGGTCAGCTTGCCTTGTGTCTTTTGAATGGAATAGAGGTCCAGCATTGTCTGGGAAGGATGCTGGTTTGCTCCGTCACCGGCATTGATGATAGGCACGTCCGTAACCTCCGATGCATAACGGGCGGCGCCTTCCAAATGGTGGCGCATAATGATAAGATCGACGTAGTTGCTTACCATCAGGATGGTATCTTTCAGTGTTTCGCCTTTGGAGGAACTAGTCGTGGAAGCGTCGGAGAAACCGATCACACGGCCGCCCAACCGGTTCACCGCAGTTTCGAAACTCAGACGTGTGCGGGTGGAGGGTTCGAAGAACAAGGTCGCTGCAACTTTGCCTTCCAGCACCTTACGGTTCGGATTTGCTTCAAACTTCCTGGCGTTATCCAGAATACGAAGAATGTCCTCTTTGGAGCATTGATCGATAGAAACTAAACTTTTACTTTTCATTGTTGTGTATATTCTGTCTTATGCCCACAAAAGTATAAAAAAATGAATAGACAATGTCATGGCTCCGCTTATTTTTCATTTGATAAAAAAGGACCTGTTTCGTTGAAGTTTGGATACTTTTTCTGAAACAGGTCCTATGGAATAGGTAAAAGGTCCGGTTTAGAAGGTTTTTGGCTTTTATGGATAAAAAATGTTTTCTTATTCTCTACCGCCGCCTAAAGCTTGATAAAGGTTGATCACGCTTTGTATCTCGGTGAACCGGTTAGCTGTTTGTGACAGCTGTGCACTCAACAAGGACTGGCGGGCGGTCAGCACTTCCAGATAGGTCGTCGTACCATGTTCCATCAGCAACGAGGTGCTTTCCAATGCTTTTTCCAAGGATTGGATTTGCTTTTCGAACAAAAGGGTCTTGGCCTTGCTTGTCTGGCAGGCGACTAAAGCGTCGTTGACTTCGCTGCCGGCATTCAGCAAGGCTTGCTGGAAAGACAGGCTTGCTTCTTCCTGCTGTGCTTTGGCGATGCGGTATTGGGCCATGATCTGTCCTTTATTGAACAACGGTTGTGTGAGTGAGCCGACTGCCGAAGCCAGGAATTTGCCTGGATTGACGATCATACTCCCTGCCGAGTTGGTCCATCCGGCACTTCCACTCAGTACGATGGAAGGATAGAAAGCGGCACGAGCCTGATTGGTCGCGTAAAATGCTTGTTCCAGCGAACGTTCGGCAGCACGTACATCGGGACGGTTCGATAACATTTGCATAGGTACGCCGACTGCTACGTCTTCCGGGAGCCGCTGGTCGGCCAGCTTTCCACGTTCGTAGCGGCGCGGTGTCTCAGCGAGCAATAGGGCGAGACTATTTTCGACTTGGTTGATCTGCTCTTTCAAGTCAAGAATGGAAGTCTGTACGCTGTAGTAAGCCGCTTCCATTTGGGAAGTGGCCGCCTCGTTAGCTAATCCGGCATCCATCAATGCACGGGTAGAAGCCACCGTCTCTTTCCAGGCATCTTCTGTCTGTTGCGAAATGGCTAACTGTTCATCTAACATCAACAATGTATAGTATACGTTGGCGATCCCGGCGATCAACTGGGTACGCACAGCCTGCTGGTAGTCCTTGCTTTGGGCATACAGTGCTTTGGCCTGTTGCTTGGCATTGCGTAGACGTCCGAAGATGTCCAGTTCCCAACTGGCTGTGACTGGCAGCGTGTATGTCTTTGTCGCTTTCCCACCGTCGAAACTGCTGATCGTTCCTTGCGGGGAAAGTGCGAACGAAGGAAGGAAAGCAAGTTTTGCCGACATTAACGCCGCTTCCGCTTCCTCGATCTGCAATTGGGCGGACCGGAGATCGGTGTTGTTTTGTAACCCTTGTTCGATAAGAGCCTGTAACTGCGGGTCCGTAAAAAGTTCCCGCCAGTTCACATTACCGAAGTTGGTCGTATCATCGACAGCCACCTCTTCTCCGTACAGGTTGTCCGGAGTCGTCTCGGCCGGTTGATATTTGGTGTATATGCCGCAACTGCTCAACAGGGCGGTTGCGGTTGTTAATACGATTATTTTCTTCATACCTTATTTATTTTCATTGTTTAAACCGTCACGTTCGGTTTGGCTCTTTTGCTTTTCCAACGCAACTTGCATATCGGTTTCAACTTCCATCGGCGGACGGATTTTTTCTTGCATGTATTCGAAAATGATGTAGAATACCGGCACGACGAACAGTAATGCCAATGTCCCGACTGCCATACCGCCGACAACACCTGTTCCTAATGAACTGTTACCGTTGGCTCCGGCTCCGGATGCGAACATAAGCGGAAGCATACCGAAGATCATCGTAAGTACGGTCATCAAAATTGGACGTAAACGGGCTTGTGCGGCCGAATAAGCCGATTCGACGATCCCCATCCCTTTACGACGGCGTTCGATGGCGAACTCAGTAATCAAAATTGCCGTCTTGGCCAAAAGTCCGATCAACATGATTACACCGGTCTGCAAGTAGATGTTATTTTCCAATCCAAACAGTTTGGCAAACAGGAATGAACCCATCAAACCGAACGGAACAGACAGGATAACGGCCCAGGGCACAAGAAAACTTTCGTACAGACAAGCCAGAATCAAGTAGATAAGCAAGATACAGACCGCATAGATAAAGAGTGTCTGCGAGCCTCCCGTATTGGCCTCTTCACGTGCCATACCGCCATATTCGTACCCGTATCCTGTCGGCAGCATTTGGGCAGCCACTTCCTCGATGGCCTGTTGTACTTCACCCGTGGAATATCCCGGTGCCGGGTTCACATTGACCGTGATACAGCTAAAGAGGTTGAAACGATTGGATACTTCAGGTCCGAGTACCCGTTTCAGGGTTACGAACTGGCTGAGCGGAGCCATTTCCGTCCCGTTGCGGACGAACATGTTGTTCAGGGCTTGTTCGTCAAGACGATATTCAGGTGAGGCTTGTGACATCACACGGTATACTTTCCCGAATTGGTTGTAGTTGGAAACGTATGCACCACCACAATAGCTACCCAATACGTCGAGAACCATCGAAGGTGAAATGCCTGCCCGTTTACATTTGGCTGCATCCACATCGACCGATATCTGCGGGAAGTTCATTGCATAAGAAGTATAAGCCATTGCAACTTCTGGGCGCTGGTTTAAAGCTCCGATATACTGCATGGCGTTGCCGTAGAAAGTGCTCATATCTCCACCTGTACGGTCCTGCAAGTTCAACTCGATAGAGTTACCCAGACCGTAGCCCGGAATCATACCCGGCTGGAAGCAGAATATCTGCGCTTCTTTGATTTGGGCGAATTGTGCGTTTAGGCGGGCTACTACTGCGTCGGAAACATGTTCGGCCCCTTTTCTTTCATCCCAGTTTTTCAAACGGATGATTGCCATACCGTAGGAAGTACCTTGACCAGCCAGGAAGCCGTAGCCAGCTACGCGGGCGTAGTGTTCTACTTCGGGCGTGTTCTTCAGGATATTCTCTACTTTGTCCAGCACCTTGCCCGTTTCTTCCAATGTGCTACCCGGAGCAATGGCCACGTTTGCCATGATGGTCCCTTGGTCTTCTTGCGGGACAAGACCTGTTTTGGTATTGCTGATAAGCCATCCCAGCAGAATAATGGATGCGATCGTTCCGGCCCATACCATCCAGCGGTGGTGAATAAAGAACATGACGCCTTTTTTGTATTTGCCCAACACGGCATTGAAAGAGGCATTGTAGGCTGCACGTACACGTCCGTTGAAACTTTTGGCACTCTTGTTTCCATCGCTCGGGCGCATCATCATAGCACACAAGGCGGGGCAGAGCGTCAATGCACAGATCATGGAAAGACCTACGGAGGTTGCCATCGTCACACCGAATTGTGTGTAGAAAATACCAGAAGTACCACCCATGAAAGTTACCGGTATGAACACGGCCATGAACACACAGGTACAAGAGATAACGGCCATCGTCACGTCACCCATCGCATCTTTCGTTGCTTGATAGGACGAGGTGTAACCCGCATCGAATTTCGCCTGTACGGCTTCTACCACTACGATCGCGTCATCCACTACCGTACCGATGGCAAGCACCAGGGCAAACAGGGTCAGAATGTTGATCGTGAATCCGGCTGCGGTCAGACAGGCGAATGTACCGATCAACGAAACGATGATTGAAATAGACGGGATCAAGGTACTCTTGAAGTCTTGCAGGAAGAAATACACCACGAGGATTACGAGGATGATCGCCACGATCAGTGTTTCGACTACATTATAAATAGAAGCAAATAAGAAGTCGTTGGAGCTCATCATCGTGATGAATTCCATACCTGTAGGCAATTCTTCTTTCATCTTTTCCAATTCGGCGGCAATACGTTCGTTGACTTCCGTAGCATTGGAACCGGCTACCTGGTAAATCATGAATGTCACGGCTGGTTTGCCGTCCATTTGGCTGTCGAAACCGTAACTCAATGTTCCCAACTCAACCTTAGCGACATCTTTCAGGCGTAAGACAGAACCGTCTTCCTGAGCACGGACGACGATATTCTGGAATTCTTCTACGCTCTTCAAGCGTCCACGATATTTCATCGTATATTGGAAAACGTTTTTCGAGTTTTCACCCAGCGAACCGGTCGGAGCCTCGATATTCTGTTCTCCTAATACAGCAGTCACATCCGATGGAACCAAGCCGTATTGGGCCATTCGTTCGGGGTTCAGCCAGATACGCATACTATAGGTATCACCCAACTCCATTACGTCACCTACGCCTTCGATACGTTTGATACGTGGGATGACGTTGATGTCGAGGTAGTTTCCGAGAAAGGTCTTGTCAAATCGTCCGTCAGTGCTGACAAGTGCGTCGATCTGCAGGAAGCTGGTCTGTCGTTTTTGAGTGCTGACACCGATACGGGTTACTTCAGCAGGCAATAAACCCTGTGCCTTCGTTACACGATTCTGTACGTTGACGGCTGCCATATCGGGGTTTGTCCCTTGTTTGAAATATACCTCGATCGTTGCCGAACCGGCATTGGTTGCTGTTGAAGTCATGTACATCATGTTTTCCACACCATTGATGCTTTCTTCCAGTGGCATGATAACACTGTTCATCACTGCATTGGCATCCGCTCCGGTATAGGTTGCCGATACGTGGACCGTAGGCGGCGCAATGTCAGGATATTGCTCGACCGGCAAGGTAAAGAGCGAAATTAGTCCGATCGCCAAAATAAGAATGGAGATGGAGATGGCCATAACAGGCCGTTTGATAAATATATTTCCTTTCATACTTCGATCCTTTATTTAACTTGCGTTCCTTCGCGTACTAACCCGGCTCCTTCGGATACGATTTCTTCGCCAACCTTCAATCCGTCAAGTACGATATATTCGCGACCGTCGTTGATTTCAGCTACAGTAATCAATGTGGAAACAGCTTTCCCATCCACCACTTTATAGACAAGCGTCTTGTCCTGCAAACGGACTGTTGCACCTTGAGGAATTACGATACAGTCTTTGTAAGTTTGCGGTATGAGCACATTGCCGGAGGCTCCGCTATGAAGCAGGCGGGATTCGTTAGGGAATACGGCACGCACGCCGACTGTCCCGGTCTTCCGATCGATCACTCCGCTAATCGATTCGATCTTTCCTTTTTGTTCGTAAATAGACTGGTCATTCAGTTTCAACGACACTTCCGGCATGTTTTTCAACGCTTCGTCCATGCTTTTGTACTGGCGGCTCATAGCCAGTAATTGATTTTCGGTCATGGAGAAGTAAACATACATGTTCGAATTGTCGGAAACAGTTGTCAACGGTTGGGGAATACTGGCGCTGACCAATGCTCCGGCACGGTAAGGCAACATACCGACAACTCCGTCGGACGGACTTTTGACTTCCGTATAAGACAGGTTGTTGCGGGCGTTCACTTCTTGTGCTTCCGCCTGCGCCAGTTGTGCTTTGGCCGTCAGATAGCTGTTTTCGCTTGTTTTCAGGTTGAAAGCGGAAACGACTTTTTTCGCAAATAATTCTTTAGTACTGTTGTAGTTCAGTTCGGCTGTAGCTAAAGCTGCTTTTGCCACTTCCACATTTGCCTGGGCTGTCTTTAAAGCAGCTTTGTAAGGAACTTGGTCTATAACAAAAAGTAATTGTCCTTTCCGTACGACCTCTCCTTCGGTTACACAAAGCCTTTCGATCGTTCCCGATACTTGCGGATAAATGTCTATATCCTGGCGACCGCGGATCGTGGCCGAATAAGGGGTTGTCAGCTCTTTGTTTGCCGTAGAAACTTTCATCGTCGCGTAAGATGCTTTCATCTGTGCATCCGGTGCATGTTTGCAGGATGCCATCCACATAGTCGTACAGCCGATAACTGCCATCAGCCGTATCCATTTTGCATTTGCTCTTGTCATATTCGTTTTATTCATTAAAAATGACGCAAATGTACCTTAAAAAGAGCGGTTTTATTTGTCTGAATGTCTATATAAATCTTCCATATTTATACAGTATAGATATTTTAAGAAAAGAATGATTGAAAAAAAACAAATAACTATAACTTATTGCCGTGTATTATGTAAATAGGGCGTTTGGAGGAGGAAGACAGGTTTATGGGGAAGATAAATTTCACGAGAGAGGGGTGGTGTGCACACCACCCTCTTCTCTATTTTTATTGCAGATATTCTGCCAGTTTGGTCGGCAAGTAGAATGTATTGTTTTTGTCAACGTATACGATTACCGAATTCAGGCGGATTTCTTCCCGGCCTTTCTTTCCGATCGTCACGATGTTGCTGAACGGCGTGATGTTGATCTGCTTCCTTTTGTTTTTTACGACCAGTGAAGGAGAACCTTTCTCGTCTTTAGCCGGAACGATTTCACATTTGAAATCTTTGAATACTTCCGTGTGAGGAGCGAAGTTTCCGGCTGTCAGTTCTTCCAGCGTGTCGTGTGTCATGCCGAACAGGGCACAGAGATAATGATTCAGTTCGATATTCGTGTGCATACCGAGAGGTAAGCTTGTACGGTCGGGATGGTAAGCTGCAAGGAACACCTCTTCGCCTGTGTGGCCGCCAGTTGTGAAACCGAAACAGGTTCTGGAGGTAAGCAGCTTGGACATGAAAGTCGTCAGCGAACTGCTGTATAAAGAGCCTTTGCCTTCGATCGAGCGTTCATTTTCCGGGATCGGGCTGTTTTTGTAATTCTTGCAATGGTTCAAGGCATCCAGTTCTTCAGGTGTCAGTTCGAAGCCGGCATATTCCCGGAAGACGTTTTGCACTTCGGAATTCGGTACACTGTTCACTTTCTTGGCAAAGCCTTCGGCTGTCAATTTATACAAAGAAAGCTGATGAAACAACTGGTCCTTGCTCAGTTTATCGTAACCTTTACAGTCGGCACGGCCGATACTGATACCGCTGTTACCATGATCGGGAACGATCACTACGGCAGTCTCGCCATTCTGACGGGCAAATTCGAGGGCAGCACCGCAAGCACGGTCGAAAGCCAACATATCCGTGGCCATGCCGACCGGATCGTTCGCGTGGGCAGCCCAGTCGACCTTGCTGCCTTCCACCATTAGGAAGAAACCGTTCGGGTTTTGGGATAACTTTTCGATTGCCTTGCGTGTCATCTCTTCCAAGGATGGCTGTTGGCTCGGATCTCGGTCGATGTCGTAAGCCATTTCCCGATCTCCGAACAAAGCCCACATATTGTTGCCTTTGTAATTACGCATACCGTCGATGTCATTCTTGAAAATACCGTATCCGTTACCTTTCAGGTAGGCTTCGCTCTCTTCGGGAAGCAGGCTGGCGCCGCCACCGATCACGACGTTCAGGTCGTTGTGAGCCATCTGCGGAGCGATCCATTCATATTTGCCACGGTTGTAGCTGTGGGCGGAGCAGTCGGCCGGTGTTGCATGCGGGAATTCGCAGGTGAAAACCAGTCCCGTTGATTTGCCCTGTTTTATTTTGGCAGCTTCCAGGACGGTTGTCAGCGGTTGGAAAGCGCGTGCCGGATCGGTCGGGTAGATATCGTTGTCACCGTCGTTCTCCGGGTAGGTGGAAACGTAGCCTGTACGGCTGGGTTGTCCTGTCATGTAGCAGGAAGTCGTAGGAGCCGAGTCGCCGATCGGGGCATTCGAAGAATGCGTGCGGACTGTTCCGCAGAGATACGGGTCGATGTTCAATTTCGGTTTGTCGGGGTTGGTATACCATTGCAGCCAACGCGCCATAGAGACTGTAGCCAGTGATGTCCCGTCCGGGATTAGAAGAATGACATTCTTCACCGGCTTTACGTTTTCTACATCTTGTGCCTTTACCGGCATGAAGATGACAGACAGTAACAGGAGAAGTGAGATTGTTTTTTTCATTATGATTTATGATTTATGATTTATGATTTATTTGTCTAATTGTATGATATCTTCTGTGAAGTGCGTGATCTTCTCCAGTCCGGTTTCCGTAACCAGGAAACTATTTTCGATGCCGACGGCGCCGATACCCGGTATCACATATTTCGGTTCGAGTGCAAATACCATGTTCGGTTCCAGCATGTCTTTCGAGCGGGGCGTAAGTACCGGCAGCTCGTTTATCTGGATGCCGATGCCGTGCCCTACGAATTTGGCTTGTTGCTTGGTCCCCATGAAGTATGCGCCGAGTCTCTGGCTTTCGGTGATCTTGGCGGCTATCTCGTAGAGTTCGGCACAAGGTGTGCCCGGCCGGGCGATATTCTCGATCTCGCTTTCGATAAGGAGGGCTGTCTGATGTGCCCGGTAAGCAAGCTCGGTCAGGTGGCCGACGGAGAACACACGTGTCATATCCGTCATATAAGCCGTATAATTTCCTGCCATGTCTACCATGATGGCTGTCCCTTCTTTCAGAGGCGTTCCGTTTGCACCTAACGGGCAGGAAGCGTCGATACCACTACCACCTAAGGCAAAGTCGAAAGGCGAGGGGACTTCGGCGTTTTCTCCCGCCAGGATACTTCCCATAAAGATATCCATATTAGCTCCGAAGGCGCGGAACAGTCCGATGGAACCGTTCTTGCGCATCCGTTTTTCTATTTCATACTGGAATTCGAGATCAGTCATTCCGGGGCGGAAACATTCGGGAATTTCGGCATATGTCTTGGCGTGGCGTTCGGCCGAGATGCGGAACATTTCGATCTCGTACGGTGTCTTTATCCGGCGCAGTTCACGCATCATTGCGGTTGCGTTTCCGGTCTCTTTCGGATTGAAGATCTTTTGCAGACGTATATAGTCGTTGTATGTCAGTTCGTCGGCTTCGAGCAGAAGCTTTTCCGGCATTTCCAGTCCGTAGAACGCGAAGAGCTCGGCCATCTGTTCCGGTTTGCGAATGTATTCGACATGATCGCCTGCCAGTCCGTTCGGCCGTTTCACGAAGAACCACGGAGCACCTTCCGCAGGAAGATAGAAATAGCCGCTATAGATACGTCCGGTTGTGTAATACAGATTTACATCCACGGTAAGCAGGCATCCGTCGGCATTTATCTTCCGCATCGCCTGTTGTATGCGATCCCATTTCAGCTTAAGATCGCCGGTCAATTCTTTTTGTATCATTTCCAACACTTATTTTTATCCGGCATCAAAGATATTAAATTAATGCCGGGATTGGAATGATTAGGGATATTAAATCTTGATTAAATTTAGAATTGTTCGAGTACTTGTATCCGCTTTTCAATGGGTGGATGAGTGGCGAAAAGTCCGCTTAAACCGTTCAGTGCGCTTTTGGCCTGTTGGCCCGGATGCTGGATGAAAAGCTGGGCTACGTCTTCTCGTTTGACGGCTTCGATGTCGGGATCGGCCGAGATTTTCCGTAGTGCGCTGGCGAGGGCGAGCGGATTCTTGGTCATCTCGGCAGCCCCGGCGTCGGCCAGGTATTCCCGTTTGCGCGAGATGGCGAAACGCATCAGCATGGAGAAGAAATAACCGATGGCTGCAACAACCATGACTAAGACGATGATGATCGCAGTGTTGTTTTTCTCGTCTCTCCTGCGGCTCATCGACGAGTAGTAGACGGAACGCATGGCCATCTGTGCGAGCATGGCAAAGATGCCGACAAAGACAATCGATACGATCATCAGGCGCACGTCTTTGTTGCGGATATGCGACAGCTCGTGTGCAATGACCGCTTCCAGTTCTTGGTCGTTCAACTTGTCGATGATCCCCCGTGAGAGGCTGACGGTGTAAGTCCTTTCGTTGATGCCGCTTGCAAAAGCGTTCAGAGAATCGTCGTTGATGATATTGATCTTGGGCATTTTCATTCCCTGGCTCATACATAGGTTTTCCACTAAGTTGTATACCCTTTTGTTTTCCATTCTCGACAAAGGTTCGGAGCCGGTTGCCGAGTTGATGATGCTTGTATTGGCAAAATAGGCGATGATGAACCATATGAGTACACCTCCCAATACGTATGGCGCCAAATGGATGAACATCCCGGTGGAATATCCGAGCAGTTCGGCCCCCGTCAGGCCGTCGTCGTTCATTGCCAACAGGTGGAGCAGGTAGCAGAACGCAAAAAGCAATCCCATTACCAGGCAGGGAAACAAGCAAAGCAGGAGCAGGGACCGGAAATTGTTCCTGCTCTGTTGGGTTTGTATACCGACGTATTGCATCCTTAGAACTTGATTTTAGGTGCTTCTTCGAGTGTCGCGCGTTGTTCGCCCAGGTCGAACATCACTTCCTTCTTGAAACCGAACATACCGGCGATCAGGTTGGACGGGAATGTCTCGACTGCGTTGTTCAACTCTTTCGTGGCCGAATTGAAATAACGGCGCACGGCAGCCAGTTTGTTTTCCAGGTCGGAAATTTCTTCCTGCAACTGCAAGAAGTTCTGGTTGGCTTTCAGATCGGGATAGGCCTCGAGCGTGATCTTCAATCCGGCAAGAGCGGAAGTCAGGACGTTTTCGGCCATGATCTTGTCGTCGATCGTTTTGGCGCTGATCGCTCCGTTACGGGCGTTAATGACGCGTTCCAGGGTCTCTTTCTCGTGTGAGGCATAGCCTTTGACCGTTTCGACCAACTGTGGGATAAGGTCATGGCGTTGTTTGAGCTGTACGTCGATGTCGGCAAATGCGTTCTCGCGGTTGTTGCGCAATTTCACTAACGAATTATACAAAGAAACGATCCAGATTGCCAGGATCACGATCACTGCTATTAAAATGATTACTGTCATTGTCTTTATTTTTTTAGGTTACGGCTGCAAACATACGAATTAATTTACAATCTTGTTTCTCTTGAATCCTAAAACAGGTCACTATGTGATTCATTCCGAACCAAGAGCCGTTCTACAGTAAAAAATATCCACAAAACCGTAATTTGTATTCCTTCTGTTCGAGTGATGCCCTGTAATTTTGTTCCCGGAAGAAAACGAATAAAAATCAAATCTGAAATTTGAAAATATGGAAACAACAAAAACAGTGCTTGCTCCCGGAGAGCGTATTACAGTGATCGATGCCTTGCGTGGCTTTTCTCTTATCGGCATTTGCCTGATTCATTCTATGCAACATTTTGGAGCTATGGGGACGATGACGTCTCAGGCTGTGTTCCCGTGGGAGGGAACGATGAACGAGATTTTCAGTTGGCTTATCAATTATCTGGTTTTCGGGAAATTCTTCATTATCTTCTCTTGCCTGTTCGGTTTAAGTTTCTTTATCCAGATGGATCGGGCGGCGAAGAAAGGACTTGACTTCCGTCCACGTTTTTTGTGGAGGCTGGTTCTTTTGTTGGCGATCGGTTATTTACACGGCTTGATTGTCCGGGTGGATATTTTGCTGATATATGCGATACTGGGGTTTGTTTTGGTGTTGATGTATAAATGGCCGACCAAGCTGTTGGCAGGGATTACGCTGTTTCTTTTCTTAGGGGGGGCGACACTTGTCCCGGTAGCTTATAAAAGCCTGACGGCTCCGGCGGTCGAGCAGGTGGAACGTGTTGCCGAAAGGCCTGCTTCCCGTCCGGCAGGTCCTCGGAAAGTCCCGACCTTGTCTGAAACGATCGAGAGTAACGCTTGGGACGGGATCGTCGGAAAAATGCGCTTCCAGGTGTCGAGCGGGCGTATTTACTTGACCTTGGGACTTTTCATCTTAGGGTTCATCGTAGGACGCATCCGTCTATTCGAACGTATGGACGAGTTTCGTGGCCGGCTGAACCGCTGGGCCTTGCTTGCCCTCGCAGGATTGGGACTGCTCTATGTGGCGCGTTCTTATCTTCCGCCTGTGGCTTGGGGAGAGGTCTCTTTTTATTCGTGGATGAGTTCGACGACGACTAATCTGATTAACCTGTTGACTGCTTATCTATGGGTAATTGTGGTGATGGAGGGATACCGTTTGCAGAAGGTGCAGCGGGCGATGGCACCGTTAGTCAGTTACGGGCGTATGGGCCTGACGAATTATATCGCGCAGTCCGTGATCGGTGTCTTTATTTTTTCCGGTTTCGGGTTGGATTGGAGCCATCTGGGTGTTTTCTTGAGCGTATTGGTTTGTCTTGCTTATACGGGTGTTCAGATAGTGTTCAGCCATTATTGGCTGAAGAAGTTCCGTTATGGACCGATGGAGTGGTTGTGGAGGACCGGAACTTATATGAAATGGCAGCCGTTGGCACGGTGAACTCCCTCATCTCGCCTATAGTCATTGTTGTTGTGATCATTTTTTGAGTGTAAATGTTTGCTTTCCGCCGGATCTGTGAGTACCTTTGTCTAATATCAATACATTAATACCATGTTAGACAAATTAGATTATTCTTTGGTCCCGAACGACTTTGCACTCTGTTTTAACGGGAAATGCCTGCATGCTTCCACCTGTCTGCGTCATCAGGTGTCGCGACATATCCCGAAAGAACGTTGGGCGGTGAGAGTGATCAACCCGGAACGTGTTGTCCCCGATGGCGATTGTTCCGGGTTTATGGACGACAGCCCGTTGAAAAATGCCTATGGCATGGAGCACCTGTTGGACAATATCCCTTATCGCCAGGCTAAAGAAATACGGCGGGAGATGAGAGAATATTTCGGGATGACTCATTTTTACCGTTTGAAACGTAAGGAGCGTTGTTTTACTCCCGAAGACCAGTTATACGTACGCGATTTGCTCCGTCAATACAATATCGAAGAGGAACCCCTCTTCGACCGGTATGAAGAAAATTTCGGTTGGGAACGTTGTTCTGATACCATTGTATGAAAGAGAAGTTTCCATCGCATGAAAATAAATTTTCCATAGTGGGGAAATAAATTTTCATGTGATGGAAAATTTATTTTCACTGTTGGGGAAAGAATGAAAATTTTTAGGGTATCTGAAGAAACGAGGTTTCTTGTATAAATTGCTTGTGTTGAAAAAAGACCTATCTTTGCAAACTTGATCGACAAAGTAAACTTAAAAAGATATTGTATATATGGAAAAACAAAAACAGTCCCGGCGACTGCTGTCGCTGGATGCCCTGAGGGGGTTTGATATGTTCTTTATTATGGGAGGGGCTTCTCTTTTCGTTGCGTTGGCAACGTTGTTTCCGAATTCTTTTTTTCAGGCGATAGGTGGACAGATGGATCATGTGGAGTGGGACGGGTTGACACACCACGACACGATTTTCCCGCTGTTTCTGTTCATTGCCGGCATCTCGTTTCCGTTCTCGTTGGAAAAGCAGCGCGAACAGGGGAAGAGCGAGTCGGATATCTATAAAAGGATTGTCCGCAGAGGAATTACGCTGGTGTTGCTGGGATGTGTCTATAACGGATTGCTACAGTTTGACTTTGCGAACCTTCGTTGCGCCAGCGTCTTGGCGCGTATTGGGTTGGGATGGATGTTTGCCGCCTTGCTGTTCGTGCATTTCCGGACTTCAGTCAGGGCGTGGATAGCCGGGACGATCTTGGTCGGCTATTGGGTTTGGATAGCTTTTATCCCTGTGCCGGGTGCGGAGGCCGGACCGTTCACGCTGGAAGGCAACTGGGTCGGCTATGTGGATCGTTTGTTGTTGCCGGGGCGTTTGCATCAAGGATTTTTTGACCCGGAAGGATTGTTGTCCACGTTGCCGGGGATTGTGACGGCTATGTTGGGAATGTTTACGGGCGAGTTTATCAAGTTGCGTAAAGAGGGATTGACGGACAAGCGGAAGGTGGCAGGCTTGGTGTTGGCCGGTGTGCTGTTACTATTGGTGGGGGTGTTGTGGAGTTTGGTGTTCCCGATCAACAAAAAGCTGTGGAGCAGTTCGTTTGTCTGCGTTGTCGGAGCCTATTCGGTTTGGATGTTCGCCCTGTTTTATTACATTGTCGATGTGTTGGGATGGCGGAAATGGACTTTCTTCTTCCAGGTGATCGGGGTTAATTCGATTACGATCTATTTGGCGCAAAAATTCATCGATTTCTCTTATACATCCCAAGGCCTGTTTGGCGGACTTGTCGGATGGATGCCGGAAGCCGCGCAGCCTTTAGCCAGTTCGATCGGCTACATTGCCGTTTGCTGGGGATTCCTGTACTTCCTGTACCGTCAACGAATTTTCCTGAAAGTGTGAAGAAATTTGTGATTTCAGATTTATGATTTATGACCAGAAAACATAACATTAAACATAAATCTGAAATCTTTTTTTATACAAATCATAAATCATAAATCATAAATCATAAATCATAAATCATAAATCATCATGAAACCATCTTATCAACGCCTGGAGTCGCTCGACGTGTTACGTGGCTTCGATTTGTTTTGTCTGGTGGCGCTGGAAGGGGTTCTGCATCCTCTCGGACGTGCGATAGATGCGCCTTGGTATAACGATTTTTTGTGGTGCTTCTCGCATGTGCAGTGGGAGGGGTTCTCTTCGTGGGACTTGGTGATGCCGCTCTTCATGTTTATGGCGGGCGTGTCGATGCCGTTCGCCCTTTCCCGATATAAAGTGATGCCGGATAAATGGGCGGTCTACCGTCGTATCGTCAAGCGGGTGGCCTTGCTCTGGATCTTCGGTATGATGTGCCAGGGAAATCTTTTAGGATTGGACCCGGACCGGATTTATCTTTATTCGAACACATTGCAGGCAATTGCGATGGGCTATCTGATTTCGGCAATGCTGTTCCTGCATGTGCGTCTGTCCGTGCAGATCGGGACGGCGGTCGCCTTGTTGTTAGCCTATTGGGGAGCCATGCAATTTATTACGGTCGATGGTTATGGAGGTGGCAACTACACGCCGGACGGTAACCTGGCGGAATGGGTGGACCGTACGGTCCTGGGACGATTCCGCGATGCTGCTGTTGTGGAGAACGGACAGATCGTATTTGCCGAATCTTATCGTTATACCTGGATATTAAGCAGCCTGAACTTTGGCGTGACGGTGCTGACCGGAGTTTTTGCCGGGCATATCTTGAAGAGCGGAATGGACCGGAAGCACAAATGGCAATGGCTGTTAGGAATCGGTGTGATAATGGTTGCGCTGGGCTGGCTGTGGGGCTTGCAGTTGCCGGTGATCAAGAAGATATGGACGAGCTCGATGGTGTTGGTCAGCAGTGGCTATTGTTTCCTGTTGATGGGCTTGTTCTATTATTGGATCGATTATAAGGGACACCGGAAGAACCTGACTTGGTTGAAAGTCTACGGCATGAATTCGATCGTGGCCTATATGCTGGCTAACGTGATTAGTTTCAGATGTATAGGAACTTCTCTTTTTCATGGCCTCGAACAATATACAGGAAATTATTATCCGGCTTTGATTGCAGCGTCGAACGCATTGATTATTTATGTAATTTTGTGGCTGCTTTATAAGCGGAATATATTTTTGAAAGTGTGAAAAGATTTATAATTTATCATCAATGCATAAACTATAAATCATAAATTACAAATGATAACTCATAAATCTCAAAACAATGGAATCGATCAAGCAAATATACAGGATCGGTCACGGGCCGTCCAGTAGCCACACAATGGGGCCGATGCGTGCTGCCCGGATGTTCCTGGAACGTAATCGGGGAGCCGTACGTTTTAATGTTACGCTCTATGGGAGCCTGGCGGCTACAGGCAAAGGCCACATGACGGATGCGGCAATTCTCGAAGTGTTGAGCCCGGTGGCCAAGACCAATATCACTTGGGAACCGAAGGTGTTCCTGCCTTTTCATCCGAACGGCATCCTCTTCCAGTCGTTTGACGAAAGCGGAGAGGAACTGGATAACTGGACGATTTACAGTATCGGGGGAGGGACGTTGGCAAACGAAACCTACAACGAGTTGACGCAGGGCCAGGTTTACGAAATGCATACTATCAAGGATATACAGGCCTGGTGTGAAAAAACCGGCCATTCCTACTGGGAATATGTCGAACAGTGCGAAGGTCCGCAGATATGGGACTATCTGGCCGAAGTATGGGAAGTGATGCAACAAGCAGTCCGTAATGGCCTCGAAGCCGAAGGCATCTTGCCCGGCGGTCTGGGAATCCGGCGTAAGGCATCCGACTATATGATCCGTGCCAAAGGTTACGGCAGCAGTATCAAAAGCCGTGGGATGGTCTATGCGTATGCTCTGGCCGTTTCCGAGGAGAACGCTTGCGGAGGCAAGATCGTGACGGCCCCGACCTGCGGTTCGTGCGGTGTCATGCCGGCTGTGCTTTACCATCTGAAAGAGTCCCGCGACTTCCGTGACTCCCGTATCTTGCGTGCGTTGGCGACAGCCGGGTTGTTCGGTAATGTGGTCCGTACGAATGCATCCGTTTCCGGGGCCGAGGTAGGATGCCAGGGAGAGGTCGGTGTGGCTTGTGCGATGGCTGCTGCTGCGGCCAGTCAGTTGTTCGGGGGGACGCCTGCACAGATCGAGTATGCGGCCGAGATGGGGCTGGAGCATCACTTGGGACTGACTTGCGACCCGGTTTGCGGGTTGGTACAGATTCCTTGTATCGAACGCAATGCCTTTGCGGCAGCCCGTGCGCTGGATGCGAACACCTTCTCCAATTTCTCCGATGGCAAGCACCGTGTAAGTTTCGACCAGGTGGTGGAAGTGATGCGTCAGACCGGAAACGACCTGCCGAGTCTCTATAAGGAAACATCCGAAGGGGGGTTGGCTAAGAATATGGAACAGAAAAAATCTAACTCATAAATGAAAAAAAGTTTATATGTGCTATTGTGTGCTGCCGCATTAGTTTCGTGCGGACAGCCGAAACAGCAACAGAAGGCTGTTGCTGATGTCGTGACCAGTGGTAATCCGATATTCGAGGGCTGGTATGCCGATCCGGAAGGGATCATTTATGGTGATACCTATTGGGTTTTCCCGACCTGGAGCGATGCGTATGAGAAGCAGACTTATTTCGACTGTTTTTCATCCAAGGATTTGGTGAACTGGACGAAACATTCGTCTGTGCTCGATACCTCCGCCGTGAAATGGGCGAAGAAAGCCATGTGGGCGCCGTCTATCATCCATAAGGATGGCAAATATTATTTTTTCTTCGGGGCCAACGACGTGCATGAAGGTGAAGTAGGAGGAATCGGGGTTGCCGTCAGCGACCGCCCGGAAGGTCCGTATAAGGACCTGTTAGGCAAACCGCTTATCAACGAGATCGTAAACGGGGCACAGCCGATCGACCAGTTCGTTTTCCGTGACGATGATGGCCGCTACTATATGTATTACGGCGGTTGGGGACATTGTAATGTCGTTCGCCTGAACGACGATTTCACCGGGTTGGTTCCTTTTGAAGACGGGACGGTCTACAAGGAAGTGACACCGGATAAATATGTGGAAGGTCCGTTCATGTTCAAGAAGAACGGTAAGTACTATTTTATGTGGAGCGAAGGGGGCTGGACAGGTCCCGATTATTGTGTCGCTTATGCGATTGCCGATTCGCCTTTCGGACCTTTCAATCGTATCGCCACGATTCTCCAGCAGGATTCGACAATCGCGCGAGGAGCCGGGCATCATTCCGTATTGCATGTTCCGAATACTGAAGATTATTATATCGTCTACCATCGCCGCCCGCTGAACGACAATACTCGCGACCACCGTGTGACTTGTATCGACCGGATGACTTTCGATGAGAACGGATTTATAAATCCTGTTAAAATGACTTTCGAAGGTGTTCCCGCCCGTACAATAGATAAGTAAGATTTGGTTTATCTCTAAAAGATATTAAAACAGGAGTGTAGCTGTTGCGCTCCTGTTTTTTTATATTGCTTTTGATGCGTGTGTCAGACATATTGGAACATTATTGGATTATTGGTTTTATCCTGCTCACGACAGGTACCTGTATCGCCTGGCTTGTATATGGGTTGATGTCGGTAGGCAATAGGGGGATCATCTACCTGTTCGTAGTGTTCTTTAACATACTGGCCATCGTCAGCTACAAGAAGAGTTGAAAGTTGCTATTTGCATTTTCACTTTCACCTTTCAACTATAATGTGTTTTACGACATACTTAACTAATTTTTACAAACATCCTGCTTGCATTTATGCGCTCTCTTTTATATTTGATTCAAATCTGAAACAATATTTCAAATATGGAAAGCGTTATTCCAAATATGGAAAAAGCAGAAGAGAACTACAAGGTTCCGAATCTCGAAAAAGGGATCGCTGTACTTGAGTACTTGTCGCTTCACACCCAGGGTGAGACGCTTCAGGATATCAAGTCCGCCCTTGATATTTCACAGACTACGGCCTACCGTATTTTAAATACGTTGGTTCGTCTGGATTATTTGATCTATAATGAAGACACAAAAAGGTACAAGTTATCCCGTAAATTACTAACTTTGGGATTCAGATCGTTGAATGAACACAATTTGCTGGAAACTGTTTTGCCTCGTTTGCGCGATTTGCGCGACCAAGTGAAAGAGACGGCATGCTTCGGCGTGCTGGGGGACCGGAAAGGTATCTTTATCGAGCAGGCGCAGGGACATCATACGTTCCGTTTTATCCTCTCGCCGGGAAAACCTTTCGATTTGCATTGTTCGGCTCCGGGAAAGGCGATCATGGCTTATTTGCCGAATACAGTCCGGGACCGATATTTGTCTTATATGGAATTTACACGCTACAACGCCCGGACTATTACTACACGTGACGCTTATCTGGAGGAACTTGAAAAGGTCCGGAAATTGGGTTATGCCATGGATAATGAGGAAGAACTGAACGGTGTGATTTGCATCGGAGCGCCTATCTTTAATTATACGGGTTATCCTTGCGGGGCAATTTGGATTTCAGGCCCTAAGGACCGGCTGTCGAAAGAGGTCGTACGTGTTTCGGCAGACTGTATAAGGAAAGTGGCCCAGACGATTTCTCTTGAGTTGGGATATAGTAAAGCAAAAAAAATATAATATACCATGAACACACGAAAATACATGTTTAAAAACTCACTGGTGGCTTGTTTTGCCTGCTGTTGCATCTCCTTTGCTTCAGCAGGCAACCCACCGTTCTTCCCGACAGATGTCGTGGCGAACGCCAAAGGTGAGTTGCTGATGACAGATAAAGGAGTAAAGCGGGTGGATGTTTTTTCGCCTGATGGCAAGACATTGTTGCGTTCTTTCCCGATGGACGAAGCGCCTACGGGTATCCTTTTGGATGGCGACAAGGCATATGTGACTACATTCGGAACGACAGGCCATTTACAGATCCTCTCGCTCGAATCGGGCAGGGTGGAGGCTTCTATTCCGACCGGTTCGGGAGCATGTCATCCGATGTTCGGTCCGGACAAGAAGCATATATATGTATGTAACCAGTTCCAGACTACGATCTCCGAAATCGATCCGGTTGCGCGGAAGGTGATGCGTACGGTGAAGGTATTGCGCGAACCGAAGTCCGCCGTGTTCAGCAAGGACGGCAAATATATGTTCGTCACGAACTTCCTTCCTGCACAGCGAGCTGATCTCGATTATGTGGCCGCCTGTGTATCCGTCATCGAAATGGATGGCTTCACGAAGGTGAAGGACATCCAGTTGGCAAACGGAAGCAATGCCCTTCGGGGAATCTGTATAACTCCCGACGGCAAATATATATATGTATCGCACAACTTGGGGCGTTTCACCGTCCCTACATCTCAATTGCAGCAGGGATGGATGAACACGAGTGCTTTCAGCGTGATCGATGTCGACAAGCAGGAGTTCCTGGGAGCCATCGTCGTGGATGAACCCGAACGGGGTGCGGCCGGTATCTGGAGCATTGCCTGCAACGACGAGTCTGTTTTCATCTCCCATTCGGGAACGCACGAGGTCAGCGTGATTGACCATAAGGCGATGTTGGAGAAATTCCTGAACTATCCCAATAAAGCGGTGTTGGACTACGACCTGACTTTCTTGTATGGCCTCCGCGAACGTATCCCGCTGGAGGGGAACGGTCCTCGCAATATGATCCTGAACGGTGACAAGCTGATTATCCCGACTTATTTTGCCGATATCCTGAACATCATGGATATCAATACGAACGAAGTGACGTCTGTCGAACTGAATCCCGGACGTGAAGAAACGGCTGAAAACAAGGGTGAACGCTACTTCAACGATGCTTCGCACTGCTTCCAGAATTGGCAGAGTTGTAATGGCTGCCATCCGGGAGACGGACGAACGGATGGCATGAACTGGGACTTGATGAACGACGGTGTCGGCAACTCCAAGAACTGCAAGAGCATGCTCTTTAGTCATGTGACTCCTCCCAACATGATTTCCGGTATCCGTGAACATGCGGAACGGGCTGTGCGGGCAGGATTCAACTTCATCCAGTTTTTTGAAGTTTCGGAAGAAGATGCTGTTTGTGTGGATGCCTATTTGAAATCACTTCGTCCCGTGCCCAGTCCTTACTTGGTGAATGGCGAGCTGTCTGATTTGGCAAAGGAAGGGCAAAAGGTTTTCGAAAAGCTGAAATGCGGGGAATGCCATAGCGGTGTTTATTATACGGATATGAAATACCACCGCATAGGTGAGGATATAGAGTTCGAAAAAGGTTGGGATACTCCGACTTTGCGTGAAGTGTGGCGTACGGCTCCTTATTTGTTCGACGGACGTGCCGCTACCATGAAGGAAGTGTTCAGTGTCCATAAACACGGCATCGAGAAGAAAGTTTCAGAGAAAGATATCGAAGCATTAACCGAATATGTGAACTCTTTATGAACTATTGCGATAAAATACATTATAATATTTATACGACCGGACTGGCTACTTTCGGTGAAATGGTAGACGCCCTGCTGGCACAGTTGCCTCAAGACGAACAGATTCTCCGTTTGGCATTCTTCGGCATGCCGAACGACAACGAACAATACGTTTCCCGTCGCATCATGCTGCGTGAGAAAATCCGTAAGTTTTATGGAAATCATGAACCGGTATTGAGTTATGTTTCCCAGCCACCTCTGAATGCCGGACTTATCTTGGAAGTCCATAGCTACAAAGCGGACGAAGACGATCATATCACCTTCCGCCGTCACGGCGGCTTCCCGTATGTCGTACTGGAAAATGCCGATGGCCGTTTCCTCTTTGCCGGTGGCCTCCATGGGGATGTGATAAACTTCGGTATCCAGCAACAGTCCGTCGAAGTATTCCACATGATGGGAGAGGTGATGCGCCGGGAAGGCTTCCCCGTAAACTGCATCATTCGCCAGTGGAACTACATCGAGCAGATCACCCGCTTCGACGGGCCGGACCAGCATTACCAGATGTTCAACAACGCCCGTGCCGATTTCTATGGAAAGACGGACTGGAGCAACGGTTATCCGGCTGCTACCGGTATCGGGGCCAACTTGGGAGGCATACTGGTCGATTTGGATGCGGCCGTGTTCGCCCGTCCCGAATGCTATGCCACCCCGATCGACAATAAATTGCAGATAGCCGCCCACGCCTATTCGGACCAGGTCCTCGAAGCTGCCCAGCAGAAGAAAGCCACTCCGAAGTTCGAACGGGCCAAAAGCATGACATTCGATGACCGGCGGATCGTTTATATTTCCGGTACGGCAGCTATCCGCGGAGAGGAAAGCCTGGTTGGAGTAGGGCTCGGACGCCAGCTCCATATCACGATGGAAAACATCGGCCAGCTGATTGGTAAGGCGAAACTGAAAATGCTGCGTGTCTATCTGAAAGAGAAATCCTTCTATGAAGAGGCACGCGAACTGCTGGAAGGATATAATTTGAATATCCCCATATCTTATATGTGGGCGGACGTTTGCCGGGATGAGTTATTGATCGAAATAGAAGGGATCGCCATCGAGTAAACGTTTCATAGGCATCAAACAAAAGTTTCCTCGTATGGAAACAGTCGTTTCACCCTATGGAAACAAAGTTTCTCCGGTAGGAAATAGGTACAGAACAAATATTACTAACTAAATAAACAAGAGAAAAAATGAAAAAGAATCTTATGAAATCGGCCGCTATGGGAGCCCTCCTGCTTTCGATGGCTGCATGTAACGGCAAAACATCTACTGGCGAGGCTACCTGTTGCGCAGCGGCAGGCGAAGGACAATGCACCGAACAGTGCGGAAACGACTGCAAGAATGAATGTAACAACAATGCTAACTGTAAAATTAATAAAGAAATGAAGTATTCTAAGAAGTACACGAATGCCGACTTCTACAAAGACGGCAAGTTCCAACAGGATGTTGCTATGGAAGCAATGAAAGACATGTTCGCTTTCTACGGTGTTCCTTTCACCGAACTGATGGCTAAGGACATGTGGGTGACTGATTTCGGTCTGGGTGATTTTGAAAACGTGGGTATGGGTGGTATTTTCTGGGTCAACGATCCTGAATACGGCTACTTCGCTCACGCGATCTACCTGCTTCCGGGACAGATGATCCCCGAACATGCGCATGTAAAGACCAAATTCCCGGCTAAACATGAATCCTGGATGGTAGAAAAGGGATGGGTTTACAACTTCTCTGAAGTAGGCGACGAGACTCCGAACGCTCCTGCTATCCCCGCTACCCACGGTGCGATCAAGAGCAAAAATTTTGTCGTACAGAATGTAGGTGATGTTCTTCGCCTGAAAAAACTGGAAACATTCCACTTTATGATGGCTGGTCCTGAAGGTGCTATTGTTGATGAATGGGCATGCTACCACGATAATGACGGCTTGCGCTTCACCAACACGAAAGCTGCGTTATAATAAGTAATAAACACCTTATAATTTATTACATGAACAAATACTATTTATTAGTATCACTCTTTCTGTCCTCTTCTGTTATGGTGTCTGCCGGCCCTAAGCAGAAGAAGGCGGAAACGTGGATTGATGCTTCAGTCAAAGCCAAAACGGAATTACAGGCAAAGCTGAAGAAATCCGGAATGCCGATCGTTTCTACCTGGATGAAGCATAAGGCGAAAGCCGAACCTTTCGTGGTAGACTTGAAAGGCGTGGATAAGCTGGTGCTTGTAACGGCCGGTGGTCCCGATGGTACGGATTACGACCAGGCTGTATGGGCGAATGCCCGTTTGATCAAAGCCGATGGTACAGCCGTATGGTTGGACGAAGTTCCTTATGAATACGGTGTTGCCGGTTGGGCAAAACCCAAGATGAACACGAATGCATACGATCATGAGATCGTTATTGCTGGAAAGGAATACAAACACGGTGTGTTCTGCCATGCGAACGGCACGTTGGTATACCCGGTGGGTGGCCAGTATGTCCGCTTCGAAGCCGAAGTCGGTATCGATGATACTTCAAGTGGCGGAAGTGTGTTTTTCCAGGCATTGAATACGGTTCCGACCTTTGTGGCGGAAGAATTGAACAACAAGTATCCGGAAGAAATCGGTATGCTGGGTGCGGTACTGGACGGCCTGGATACCTGGTTGATCACCCCGGATGCCTCAGTCGAAAAGCAGGCTGCGGATAATGCGATCGCCCGATTGAAGGACGGAGCCTACTATTCGAATGTGGCAAAGCAGATCGCAAACGAAAAAGATCTCAATACACAGATACGCAAATATCTCGAACTGGTTGAGAAAGTACAGGAGCTGTACACGCTTCAGAGCGATTTGGAATGGCTGAACGTCGAGGCTGTCAAATTGGCTTTCGCCGATATGAAAAAGCAGAAAGGCTACGACGCCGCCAAATACGAACCGATGCTGAACGAACTGGTACGGCTCGAAAAGAAAGGTTTCAAAGGCATCTATAACGGTGACGAACAGGCTATCGCCGATGCCAAGAAAGCATTGGAATGCAAACGTGCCATCTTGCTGGCTAACCCGTTGCTGGATGCCGACAAGATCGTGGCAGCCCGTTTCAAGGTAGGTTCAAAGGCACACCAGATCATGACTCCTTCCTTGGGGACTCAGGCCAATAACTGGAGTAACCAGGAATCTGCCGGTCGTGAGGGCTTCGATGCCGAGATCGTCGAACTCTCCAATCTGCGTGGCGATATACAGATGCGTCAGGTCTACAAACCGAAAAACGGTTCTTCCATCGCTGACCTGAAACTGCATTGGGACGGTGACCGTGTGATGTTCACACAGACACAGGACGACAAGCGTTGGAACATCTATGAAGTGAATCTGGATGGGACAGGCTTCAAGCCGCTTGTGGAAAACGACGAGCCGGATCTGGAGTTCTACGATGGTACTTACCTGCCCGACGGTCGTGTGATCGCTATCTCCAACATCGGTTACCAGGGTGTTCCTTGTGTGAACGGTAGCGATGCGGTAGGTAACATGGTGCTGTATGACCCGAAGGACAAGAGCATGCGCCGCCTGACATTCGACCAGGATGCCAACTGGAATCCGGTCATCATGAATAACGGCCGCGTGATGTACACCCGCTGGGAGTACACCGACCTGACCCACTACTATTCCCGTATCGTAATGCACATGAACCCGGACGGAACGGAAAACAAAGCCCTCTACGGTAGCGGTGCGATGTTCCCGAACAGTACGTTCGACGTGCAGCCGTTGCCCGGCCACGGTTCGGCGTTCGTCGGTATCATCTCCGGCCACCACGGTGTGGCACGTTCAGGCCGTATGATCATCTTCGATCCGACCAAGGGACGTAAGAGCACAGCCGGTATGGTACAGGAAATCCCTCACCGTAACCGTCCGATCAAAGAAGAAATCAAGGACCAGCTGGTAAACGGTGTATGGCCGCAGTTCATCAAACCGACTCCGCTGAACGACAAATACTTCCTGGTTGCAGCCAAGTTGGACCCGCATGCCTTGTGGGGACTCTATCTGGTGGACGTCTACGACAACGTGACCTGTCTGATGCAGGCAGAAGGCGAAGGCTATATCAGCCCGATCCTGGTGCGCAAGACAAAGACTCCTCCGTCCATTCCCGACCGTGTGAAACTGAATGAAAAGGAAGCGACCTTCTTTATTCAGGATATCTACGAAGGAGAAGGCCTGAAAGGTATTCCTCGCGGAACGGTCAAGTCTCTGCGTCTGCATGCTTACGAATATGCGTATGTAAAGACCCGTTCCGACCATAACTGGCACGGAATCCAGTCCGGTTGGGATATCAAGCGTATGTTAGGGACGGTTCCTGTCGAAGAAGACGGTTCCGTGATCTTCAAGGCTCCTGCCAATACACCGATCTCCATCCAGCCTTTGGATAAGGACGGCGTGGCTATCCAGTGGATGCGAAGCTGGGTGACCGGTCAGCCGGGCGAAGTGGTTTCCTGTATCGGTTGTCATGAAGACCAGAACCAGATCGCGATCCCGAAACGTGTGATCGCTTCGCAGAAAGCTCCGTCTGCCTTGACTCTGCCCGAAGGCGGTACACGCTCTTTCACGTTTGACCTGGAAGTGCAGCCGATCCTGGACCGCGCTTGTATCGCTTGTCATAACGGTGAAGGAAAAGCGTTCGACCTGCGGGGTGGAAAGAAAGACAAGCTAGGTTATGGCACGTCTTATCTGAACTTGCATCCGTATGTGCATCGTCAGGGAGGCGAAGGCGACATGGTCGTTTTGCAGCCGTACGAATATCATCCCAACACGAGCGAATTGGTACGCTTGCTGAAGAAAGGCCATCACAACGTGAAACTGACCGATAAGGAATGGAAGACGCTTTATAACTGGATCGACTACAACGCTCCCGACAAGGGTTATTTCAATGCGAACGTATTGACTGATCTTCCTTATAAGGGATTCGACCAGATCAAGCGTCGTAAGGAATTGACCGACAAGTATGCGAACGGAGCCGGTGTCGACTGGAAGAAAGAAATCGCCGACTATGCCGACTACCTGAAGAAACAAGGCCCGATCACCCCGGTAATGCCTGAAAAGGCCGCTCCTGTAAAGGAAAAGACCTTGAAGGTGAAAGGTTGGCCTTTTGGTGCTGACCGGATCAAGGAAATGCTGGCTAAGGAGAAGGAAACCCGTAAGGTGGTTGAGATCGCTCCGGGTGTGAAAGTCAATTTCGTCCGTATCCCGGCCGGTGAATTCGTGATGGGTAGCTACCGTGGCGAACCGGATGCTTATCCGACTGCCAAGGTGAAGATCGACAAAGCCTTCTGGATGGCCGAGCTGGAAACGACAAACGAACAGTTCAACGTTGTCTTCCCGGATCACGACAGCCGTTTCGTCGACCAGCAGTGGAAAGACCACGTGGTTCAGGGATATCCGGCCAATAAACCGGAACAGCCTGTTATCCGTGTCAGCTACAACGATGCTATGGAATTCTGCCGGAAACTGAGCGAAAAGACCGGTCTCAAGATCACGCTTCCGACAGAAGCACAGTGGGAGTGGGCTTGCCGCGCCGGTAGCGACCAGGACTTCTGGTATGGCGACATGCATGCGGACTTCGGCAAGAAGGACAATCTGGCGGACAAGACAACGCTGTTGTTTGCCGTTTACGGTGTAGACCCGCAGCCGATGGCGAAGACCAACCCGTGGTACAAGTACTATACCTTCCTTCCGAAAGAAGAGAGCGTGGACGACGGTAACCTGGTCCAGGTCGGCGGCAAGGCTTATGAGGCCAATCCGTTCGGTCTGTACAGCATGCACGGAAACGTAGCCGAATGGACCCGCTCCGACTATGTATCGTATCCGTACAATGAGAAGACGAAAGAGACATCCGAATACAAGGTGGCCCGCGGCGGTTCTTATATCGACCGTCCGAAATATGCGGCTTCCCATACGCGTAAGGCTTACTATCCGTACCAGCGTGTGTTCAACGTCGGCTTCCGTATGATCATTGAAGATTGATAATGAAAAGGTATAGATGATATCTATCAACTAATAGAGGACACAGATGTGGCAGATTGCCACCGGTTATTTCATCAAACGATTAATCTGCGTACATTTGCCGCATCTGTGAACTCTAATAAAAAAGTAAATGAAAACAAATCTCGAAAGATTTTTCTCCTCCTTTGTAACGACGATCGTCCTGTTACTGATTTATGCCTTTGGCCTGGCTGTTGCCACTTTCATCGAAAAGTATCACGGTACAGCGACAGCCAAAGCAATGGTTTATTATTCCCCCCTGTTTTTTCTGCTCCAATTCCTTTTAGTCGTTAATTTTATCGCGGCTACGATCAAACACCAATACCTGAAACGCGGCAAATGGGGACTGATGCTGACTCATTTCGCCTTTATCATCATCCTTCTCGGCGCCTTGACCTCTTTCCTTTTCGGCGAAGAAGGAATCTTGCATCTGCGTGAAGGGGAGACAAGCAACCAGATTGCTGTCCGCACTTCCGATAACACGACCTTTCATACCCTGCCTTTTTCCGTTGAACTGAAGAAATTCACCTTAACCCGCTATCCCGGTTCCGCCAGTCCCTCTTCCTACGAGAGTGAAGTGATCGTCCATGTGGATGGGGAAGACCGCGAAGAGCGGATCTTTATGAATAACGTATTGGATGTAAAAGGCTACCGTTTCTTCCAGGCCTCCTATGACCAGGACGAACACGGGACCATCCTTTCCGTCAACCGCGACGTGGCGGGGCGGAACATCACCTACACCGGATATCTGTTGCTGGTCATCGGCCTGATCCTTTGCCTGGTCGGTAAGGATTCCCGCTTTATGCGTCAGAGCCGCCGCCTGAAAGAATTGCGCAAGGCGACCAACGTAACGGTCCTGTTGCTTGCGCTCCTTGCCGTACCCCTGTCCGTAAATGCCGGCGGGAAGGCTTCCCCGATGCTCGATGCCGTGCAGAAATATGCGGTGAGCCCGGAACATGCTGCCCTCTTCGGAGCCCTTCCGATCCAGTCGGGTAGCGGCCGTATGATGCCGGTCAATACCTTCTCTTCGGAGATTCTACGTAAGCTCCATAAGTCGGATAAGATCGGTCAGTTGAACTCTGACCAGTTCCTTTTGAGCCTTTTAGCCATGCCCGATATGTGGATGCGCGTTCCCTTTATCGCCCTGTCCAATCCGGAGTTGGCCGCCTATTATGACCTGACGGACGGCGAGTGCGCCTATATCCAGGCCTTCGACAGTAACGGCAACTACAAACTGCAAGAGAAGCTGGAAGAAGCCTATAACAAGATGCCTGCCCAGCGTACGCGTTTTGACAAGGACCTGATGAAACTGGACGAGCAGTTGAACATCTTCCATCAGCTGATCAATCACCAGATGCTGAACCTTTTTCCGAAAGAAGACGACCCGAATCATAAATGGTATGCACCCGGCGACGACCTCTCTGCCTTTACCGGCAAAGACTCCATGTTCGTATCCCGTATTTTCGACTGGTATTTAGGTGAAGTGCAGGAGGGCTTGAAGAGCGGCGATTGGGCGAAAGCCGATGAAGTGGTCGGCATGATCGACACCTACCAGCAAGCCAAGAACAAGACACTCGATATCAGTCCGAAGCGCATGCAGGCCGAATTGAAATATAACAAGATGGATGTTTTCCGTTATTGCAAGATCGGCTATCTGGTCTTGGGCGGACTGTTGTTGGTCCTTTCTTTCGCGATGCTGTTCCGCCGGACCCGCTGGATGAAGGTTGCCGTATGGCTGTTAGGAGCCGGCGTACTGGTCGTCTTCCATTATCATATGTTCGGAATGGGGATGCGCTGGTATATCGGTGGCTATGCTCCCTGGAGCAATTCCTACGAGACGATGGTCTATGTGGGATGGGCGACTGTCCTTGCTGGACTGTTGTTCGTGCGCCGTAGTACGATCACTTTCGCGCTGGCCACCCTGTTCGGCGGTATCATCCTCTTCGTCTCCGGTCTGAACTGGATGGACCCTGAGATCAATCCGCTCGTACCGGTCCTGAAATCGCCGTGGCTGATGTTCCATGTGGCGGTCATTGTTGCCGCTTACGGCTTTTTCGGTATCAGTTGCCTGATCGGGCTGACCAATATGGTGATGATGTCCGTCGCCGGAAAGAAGAACAAAGAGATATTGAAAGCCCGTATCACCGAACTGAGTATTGTGGGTGAGATGGCGTTGTGGGTAGGGCTTGCCCTGATGACTGTCGGCACTTTCCTCGGTGCTGTCTGGGCGAATGAGTCCTGGGGCCGTTATTGGGGGTGGGACCCGAAGGAGACTTGGGCGCTGATCACGATGGTCGTCTATGCCGTAGTGACTCATCTCCACTTGGTGAAACGCTGGAATAGTCTTTGGTTGTTCAATCTGGCATCCGTGATCGCGTTCGCTTCCGTGCTGATGACTTTCTTCGGTGTCAATTATTTCCTGAGCGGAATGCATTCATACGGTCAAAATGATAATGTGCATGGAATATTCACCTATCTTTATATCGCCTTGGGGGTAGTCATTGTCCTGGCTGTCCTTTCGTACAGGAGATGGAAGACGAAGGTGTGAAACATATATGTTTTGAAAACGAAACACCGGTGTTTTGAATGCGAAACATCTATGTTTTGAGGTTGAGAGAACTGATAACGAATAAAAAAATAGTACGAACACTTAAAATTAATTAGTCATGAGAACATTTAATCATGTCGGTATCGTAACGACAGAACAAGTAGAAGGGGCTATGTTTAACGAAGGCCTGAAAGTATGGTTGACAGACTATAGCAAAAGTCCGAATCGCATCGAATTCCTGAAATTCGAGGAAGGCAGCTGTCTGCCCGAACTGGTACAGAAACAGGGACACATTGCCTACACCGTTCCTTCTTTGGAGGAAGAGTTGAAAGGCAAGAAGGTGATCTTCGGCCCGGCCGTATGCGACGAACACCTGACGATCGCTTTCATCGAAGAAGAAGGTATCGCCATCGAAATCATGGAAATCAAATAATAACATTAATAACATACTTAAATAAAGGAGGAATATACCATGTCAGACATAAAGACAAAATTTATAAATGATCCCGAACAGATAACACCCGAATTGTTGGAAGGTTATGTATTGGCATATCCGGACCAGGTCAAGTTAGGTGGTGAAAACATCGTCGTACGTGCCAATCCGAAGAGCGAAGACAAAGTGGCTATCGTGACTTTGGGCGGTTCCGGTCATGAACCCGCATTGAGCGGATTCGTAGGCGAAGGTATGCTGGACTGCTCTGTCGTGGGCGACATCTTTGCCGCTCCCGGTGCACAGCGTCTGTTCCAGGCTTTGCAGCTGATGAAGCGTGAAGCCGGTATCCTGTTGGTTGTCCTGAACCACTCTGGCGACGTGATGAGTGCGAACATGGCTTGCCAGTTGGCAGAACGTGTAGGCATCAAGGTGAAACAAGTGCTGACTCACGACGATATCAGCGCCGGTATCGGTGCCGACATCAACGACCGTCGCGGCTTGGCCGGTTGTGTGCCTTTGTATAAAATATTAGGTGCTGCAGCCGAAGAAGGCAAGACGCTTGACGAGCTGGTCGAAATCGCCGAACGCTATAACAACAACGTCGCTACTCTGGCCGTTGCCATGCGCTCTTGTACGCATCCGCAGAATGGTGGTACGATCACCGACCTGCCCCAGGGCATCATGGAGATCGGTATGGGACAGCACGGCGAAGGCGGTGGCGGACAGAAACCGCTTGTATCTGCCGACGATACGGCTGCCGAGATGGTAGATCTGCTTTGCCAGCAGCTCAAGCCGAAGGCTGGCGACAAGATGATGCTTATCATCAACGGCGTAGGAGCGACTACCCACATGGAGTTGAACATCATCTTCCGTAAGGCCTACAAGGAACTGGAAGCCCGTGGCCTCCAGGTTGTCGTAAGCCGCATCCAGGAAATCCTGACCGTACAGGAACAGGCCGGTTTCCAGATGATCATGGCTATCCTCGACGAAGATCATATCGATTATCTGAAGAACAAACGTGCTGATGCACCTTACTGGACAACAATCGGTAAATAAACGAGATATGAAACAACTGACTATCGAAAACTTCAAGGCGATGCTCGACAACGCCTTGAAGAACATCAAAGAACGCGAAGACGAATTTTCTAAACTGGACGCCGTTATCGGTGACGGCGACCACGGTCAGGCAATCGTGACAGCCATGTCCGCTATCGTGGCTACGGCCCAGAAAGAAACGGAGTTCAAAGCCATGCTGAACGATATGGGTTTTGACGTCATGTTGCAGGTAAGCGGTTCCACCAGTACGCTGTTGGGGGCTTTCTTCTTAGGTATGAGCGACCATGCTTCCGGTACGGAACTGGATGCCGCCGGAGTGAAAGCCATGTTTGCCGGCGGTCTTGCCAACGTGCAGAAACAGACGAAAGCCCAGAAAGGCGACAAGACCATGATGGACGCCCTGATCCCGGCTGTGGAAGCGATCCAGGCATGTTCTTCGGACGATATCAAGGAAATCCTCGAAGCCGGAGCGAAAGCCGCCCTTGCCGGTGCTGCTTCGACCGTAGAAATGAAAGCCAACTTCGGCCGTGCCCGTAACTACGGCGAACGTTCCGTCGGTTATGCCGACAGCGGTGCTACCTCTTGGAGTTGCATGTTTGAATCGTTCGCACAAGCGCTTTGAGAAATTAAGAATTAAGAATTAAAAATTAAGAAAGGAAAAAAGCTATGGCAGATATGGATGGGTTCAGAGAAGCGAATAATTTCGGCTTCGGACAAACTTCCCAATTCGACAATTTTCATGTAAAAGGTGCGTCTAACTACTCTTGGGGTATGAAAGACCGCCTCTCTCGTATCTTTAACCCGAAAACAGGCCGTGCCGTCATGTTGGCATTCGACCACGGGTTTATCATGGGTCCGACTTCAGGTTTGGAACGTATCGACCTGAATATCGTTCCCCTCGTACAATATGCCGACTGTATCATGTGTACGCGCGGTATCTTGCAGACTTCCATTCCCGCCAACATCAACAAGCCCGTCTGCCTCCGTTCGGATGCCGGTTCTACGATCCTGACGGAATTGAACCGTAACGTTTTGATCGATATCGAAGATGCGATCCGTTACAATGCTTCCGCTATGGCAGTCATGTTCTCTGCCGGCGACGGCGAACAGGAAGCCATCACGGCAGCCAACCTGGTGGAAGCTGTCGATATGGGAAACCGCTATGGCATCCCCGTCATGGGTGTGACGGCTGTCGGCAAACAGATGGCACGCGACTCCCGTTACTTCGCACTCGCATCGCGCGTATGCGCCGAGAACGGTGCTTCTATCGTGAAGACTTACTACTGCGACGGTTTCGAAAAGGTAGCTGCCGCCTGTCCGGTTCCCGTTGTGATCGCCGGAGGTAAGAAACTGCCTGAAAAGGAAGCACTCGAACTCTGCTACAACGCCGTTAACGACGGTGCTGCCGGTGTCGATATGGGACGTAACGTCTTCCAGAGCGAAAACCCTGCCGCCATGATTCAGGCCGTACACGCTGTCGTACACGAAGGCTTGACACCGGAACAAGGTTTCGAAATGTTCAAGGATTTACAATAATGTGCTAATGGGTCAATATGCCAATGCACCAATGGGATGAATGTTCCATTTGGAGTATTTCACCGGCATATTGGCACATTTGCAAATTGATAAATTATTAGTTATGCATAAATTATTTACTTATCTCTGTTCCGCATTGTTGCTGGTAACCGCTACATCCTGCGAGAAGAAGACAGAAAAATTGCTGTTGGGTGGTTCCGGCTGGAACAAGATCGTGATCATCGATAAGAACACCAAGCAGGTAGAGTGGGAGCATCCCCTCGAAAAAGGTTGGGAATGCAACTCCGCTGTTGCCACTCCCGACGGGAATATCCTCTTTGCCTATGCCAGAGGTGCGAAGCTGATCGACCGCAACCATCAGGAGATCTGGAATATTGCCGCTCCCGATACCTGTGAGATGCAGACTGCCCGCGTGTTGCCCGACGGTAACTATCTTTTGGGTTGGGTAGGCCATCCGGCTGTCATCATGGAGGTGAGCCCGAAGGGAGAAATCCTGTCGCGTACCGAATATGAGACAGGCATCGAACATCCGCATGCCCAGTTCCGCCAGCTGAACAAGAATGCCCGCGGTAACTACCTGATGCCCCTCTTTGCCACTTCCGACGTGCGCGAGATCTCTCCGCGAGGCGAAGTCGTGAAGATCACCCGTCTCGAAGGAACACCCTTCACGACATTGGCATTGGCTAACGGGAACCATTGGGTTGCCTGTGGTGACGGTCACTCCCTGATGGAAGTGAACCTCGACAACGGCGAAGTAGCCCGCCGTTACGGTGAGAACGATATCAAAGGAGCCCGCCTGTTCTTCGTCGCCGGCTTGCTTCCTGCAAAGGATGGCGGCCTGTACGTCTGCAACTGGCAGGGACATGACAAGAATGCCGTAGAGGCCAACAGCCCCCAGGTATTCGAAATCAATGATAAAGGTGAAGTGATCTGGAATCTGAACGATAACGAAAAGTTCGGTATGATTTCTACGATTAGCACGATCGAATAGGTCACTGGTTTCATCACGTTTTTTCAGGCACGGATTTCTTTGAAATTCGTGCCTGAATCATATCTGCCTATATCTTTCCCTTCCTGTGTCTCATTGAAAAGAATAGTGACGCTCTCTATCCATGCAGATTCCCATAACAATAAAATGACTAAAAAAAACGTACGTTTCTTTTAGTCATTTTGATGGGGCAAATATACTTAAAATATTTGAAATTCACACATCTTCGTTTATTTTTTATTTTCCTGTCTGCCAAATATATCGAGTCTTTTGCACGCTATTTTCCGAAAGTCAACAGTTAACAATCTTTCGTAAATGGAATGACTAAAAGAAACGTACGTTTCTTTTAGTCATTTTGTAGACACTTAATCTTCATATGTCCAGACTGTTATGTCTTTTTCTGCTTTGGGACTGACGAGCTTTTGTGTGGAATATATTGTTTGTTAAGTTGTTGTAAATCATATTGTTTCAAAAATAGGTTAACAGAGTGAAAAAATATATCCCGTTCTTTTGCCCGTTCTATCGGAAAGAGAAGGATAGACAATCTACTTATTTAGAAACAGTATAATTTTAGTATAAAATCGATATGATTTTGATAATGCTTGATATTCAATAAATATTATATATGATAAGATGTGCTATACCGCTTTCTAATCTATATATTATTTGATTTTTTTAGTTAGAGCAAAATAGAATTAATCCTTGATAATCATTGGATATTTATAATAATATCAAACTGCTGATTATTAGGTATATAAAAAATTAAAAGGTTTGAATTTCAAATAAATTAACTATCTTTGTGTGCTCTTGGGAAAATATATATTCAGTGTATAAAAGCTGTTTGAACAGCTTTTATTTTGTGCTATATAGCACAAAATAAACAACGTACAGTAACCCTTTTAATATTTTATTAAGATATTTTGCTGCCAAAATCGATTTCTATTCGTTATTCCACTATTGGGACTGACGAACTTTGTTGTAGGGTAATAAATTCTTTAATTATATGAAAATCAGTGATTTACTATTAAGATTAACGAAAGAGAAATACCTCAATCGCTGGATAATTTTTTTGATTGACCTGTTCCTTTCCGTCTTTTCGACCGTTACTTCTTTGGCTTTGGTCAGTTATATTCTGGATTGGAACTATACCGACCAGATCATTCTGACGGTTTTTCTGGCGTCGTTGTTCTGTAGCACTGCCAGCTTTCTTGTTTGCCAGACCTATAAAGGCATTATTCGCCATTCCGCCTTTACTGAAACCGGACGCATCGCCATGTCCTCTTCACTGAAAGTGGCGACCATCCTGCCGGTTCTTTTGTTTACGACCGGCCTTCTTTCCTTTCGCGGTTTCCTGCTGGGAAGTGTGGTGGATCTCTTCCTCACTTTTTTTATCCTGACGATATTCCGTGCTTTCCTGATCACGCTCTATACCTTTATGGTGAGCAGCATTGTATCCAACCGGAAAGACAAGCTTTTCATATTCGGGCATGAAGATTCTTCTCCCGCCCTATTGAACGATTCCTTTCTGCGTGAAAACTCATCCTATCAGGTGGAAGGCTTCCTCCGTTTCGGCCAGCGTGTCTCCATGCGCATCGGTTTGTATAAGGTCTATTTCATTACCGACCAAGAGGAATTCAGCCGTTTGGTGAACCGCTACAATATCAAGGCGATCCTCTTTACGGACTATAAGGCGGTGAAGGAAGAAAGCGAACGTCTGGTTCGTTTCTGCGAAAAAGAAAAAGTCCGTATGTTGCTCCTTCCTTCTTTGGACGAATTGAAAGGAGGCAAACTGAAGATGCGCGCCCTTCCCGAAGTCCGCATCGAAGACCTGTTAGGACGCGAAGAGATCCGTATCAACATGGAGGAGATCGCGGGTTCCCTGAAAGGCAAAGTCGTTTTGGTCACCGGAGCCGCCGGTTCCATCGGTAGCGAACTCTGTCGCCAACTCTGCCATTTCGGGCTGAAGCAATTGGTTCTGTTCGACAGTGCCGAAACCCCGATGCATAACATCCGGCTGGAGCTGGAAGAAAAATTCCCCGATGTCGAGTTTACCCCGGTCATGGGAGACATTCGCATGATCCATCGTGTCGAAAGCATCTATCAGCGTTTCCATCCCCAGTTGGTCTTCCATGCCGCCGCCTACAAGCATGTGCCCCTGATGGAAGAGAACCCCTGCGAAGCCGTCCATACGAATGTCTACGGTACGCGTAACGTAGCCGATATGGCAGTCAAGTACGACGTAGATAAGTTCATCATGGTCTCGACCGATAAAGCCGTCAACCCGACCAATGTCATGGGAGCGTCCAAACGTTTGGCGGAGATGTATGTGCAAAGCCTGAGCATCGCTATCAGCAAAGGCCGGCATTCCGGTAAAACCCGTTTTATCACCACCCGTTTCGGCAACGTGTTAGGCAGCAACGGTTCCGTCATTCCCCGTTTCCGCGAACAGTTGGCAAAGGGTGGCCCTCTGACCGTCACCCATCCCGACATCATCCGCTACTTCATGACGATCCCCGAAGCCTGCCGCTTGGTTTTGGAAGCCGCCTTTATGGGCAAAGGAAACGAAATCTTCGTCTTCGATATGGGAACCCCTGTGAAGATCGCCAATCTGGCACGCCGCATGATCGAACTGGCAGGCCTTGTCCCCGGCGAGGATATCGAGATCAAATATACCGGTCTCCGTCCGGGTGAAAAGCTCTATGAAGAACTGTTGGCAACGAAAGAAAATACATTACCTACGGAAAACGAAAAGATCTACCGTGCCCAAGTCCGGGAATACGATTATGAAGACATCTGTACGCTCATGTCCCCCTTGATCGACCTCGCGATCAAAGTAGACAAAATGGGAACCGTCCGAATGATGAAAGGAATCGTGCCTGAGTTCAAGAGCAAGAATTCGGTATATGAGGCGCTGGACAAGGCTGAATAATACCCTGCTCCTGTTTTTTGCAGTATTATCCGCCCTCTGTTTGACCGGAGGCTATTACGCTGATGGAATCTGTATCTGGCTGTCTTTCCTTACATTGTTGGTTTGGCCGATATTGGCAGTCAACTTGTTGTTGCTGGTAATACAATTATTCACAAAAAAGAAATGGAAAAGTACGGTTCCTTTGCTGGCGATCCTGCTTCATGCGGATTATCTGTCAGCCGTTTATCAACCCTCGTGTTGGCATAAACCGGCTGCATCTGAACAAGCAGGAACCCCTCTGACCGTAGTCACCTACAACGCCAGCCATTTCTATTGGGACAGAAAGTACACTATGAACGAAGCCGCCGCTTATATCAAGCAGCTACAACCCGATATCATCTGCTTCCAGGAAGCTCCCGGTGACGGATATTACCATCGGGACAGCATCCGGTACGCTTTCGATTATGTACTGTATAAATATATCAGCCGGCGTACAGACCATTTACCGACTACGATCTACAGCCGTTATCCGATCCATTCGGTAAAAGCTCTGTATTATAAGAATTCCAGTAATATGTCATTAATAGCCGATGTAAGAATAAACAACCAATACATCCGCGTGATCAACAACCACTTCGAGACAACAAGCGTCAATGCCTATCGCGGTATCATTACCGCTCCCGGCAAGAGCTTGAAGATCCGCGCAAAGGCAGTTAAGAACTTGATCTTGCAAATGAAAGACAACAACCGGAAACGAGCGATTCAGGCCGATTCAATTTATGCTGAAATCCAACGATCTCCTTATCCGGTTATCGTCTGCGGTGACTTCAACGATACACCCGCCTCCTACACCTATCATCGAGTGAAAAAAGGTTTGACAGATGGTTTTCAGGATGTCGGAAACGGCTATCAATATACTTTCCGGCAGTTGTATAGACTGTGGCGGATTGATTATGTTTTTTATTCAAATGAGTTCTCAGGATTAACCTATATCTCTCCGGAACTCTTCTTTAGTGATCATAACATGGTGATTTGGCGTGGAAAATTGCAATAAGGGAAAAATATTGGATACAAATACAAGTAATAATAAGCGAATCGCTAAAAATACATTAATGCTTTATATCCGGATGCTACTTTCTATGGTTGTATCTCTTTATACTTCTCGTGTCGTTTTAAATACACTAGGAGTAGAGGATTATGGTATTTATGGTGTAGTTGGTGGTGTGGTTAGTATGTTTTCGTTTCTGAACGCTTCCATGAGTGGAGCTACTTCCCGTTTTTTAACTTATGAAATGGGAAAAGGTGACTTTCAAAAGCTGAAAGATACATTTAGCTCTGCATTGATCGTCCATATAAGCATTGTGTTGATTGTTCTGGTGTTGGCGGAAACTGTAGGTCTTTGGTTTTTGATGAATAAATTGGTGATACCGGAGGAAAGGATGTATGCTGTACATTGGGTTTATCAGCTATCTGTATTCTCAATGGCTGTAGGAGTGACACAAGTTCCATATAATGCTAGTATCATTGCACATGAAAAAATGGATGTGTATGCCTATGTTGAAATTTTGAATGTGATTTTAAAGTTGTTGATTGTTTATTTATTGGTGATAGGCACTTTCGATAAGTTAGTTCTGTATGCTTTATTGACATTGGGAGTATCGGTCTTTATTGCCTTCATTTACCGTATCTATTGTATTAAACAGTTTGAAGAATGTTATTTCTACTGGAACTGGAAGCCAGATATTTTAAAGCCAATGTTGTTCTTCTCGGGGTGGGATTTGTATGGAAATATAAGTGTTACAGTTCGTACTCAAGGACGAAATTTTTTAATTAATATGTTCTTTGGTGTCATTTTTAATGCAGCTTCCACGGTAGCGACAACTGTTTCTGGAACTGTATTGGCTTTTACTAGCACTATAGTACAGGCTTTTAGACCTCATATTATTAAATTGTACGCAAATGAAAAAATAACAGAAATGCAGGTTGCTGCGTCTAATGCCATTAAATATTCTCTATTATTGATGTCCTTGATGGCGGTTCCTCTTATTATAGAGGCGGATTATGTGTTTAAACTTTGGTTAGTTGATGTCCCTCCGTATGCGGTCATATTTTGTCAGTTGACTTTAATAAGCATGGTTTCTAGTATAGTTAATACTATTATAGGATGCATAATCCATGCGACGGGTAAGATCAAGCAAATTAGTCTTATTACGGGAACTCTGTTCTGGCTGCAAGTACCAGTTATATATATGACATTTAAGCTAGGTCTAGATGTTACGTATAGTTATATTATCGATATATTGGGAACAATATGTATTGTTTGTTCCAACTTGTTAATTGCAAAGTATAATGTTCCTAAATTGTCTATTCGAGCATTCGTAAAAAGCATTCTTATGTCATTATTAGTTATTATATCTGCTTTTATAATAACATATATTATTGTTTTGCAAAGGGAACAATCCTTTTTGAGATTATTGTTATCAATTGTGGGAAATGCATTTGTAGTGGTTTTATTAGCATATACATTTGTTTTGGATAGAGATACTAAATTAAAGGTTTCTCAAAGAATTAGATATTGTATTCGATTTATTGGAAAGATATGAATACGATATGTCTAAAGTATCTGTAATTGTTGCGATTTATGGTATTGAGATATTATTAATAGTTTGTTTTCGAAACCTATTCTGTTATTATAGGAAAGGTAAATGTTGTGGAATAGTTACCTCTTTTTACCCATTATAAATATTTAGGATTAAAAATAAAAAGATATAGAGAATATATGCTTAATATAGTAAATAAGACAGATTGTTGTGCTTGCTCTGCATGTTATAATATATGCCCTAAGCATTGCATCTCTATGCAGGCGGATGTGGAGGGATTTCTTTATCCGGTAATTGACAAGAGTATTTGTGTTAATTGTGGCTTATGTGAAAAAGTATGTCCGTTATTAGGTGCGCAAGAAACTAATAATGTACATGCAGCCTATGCTTTGATAAATATAAATGATGATATTTTACAGACAAGTGCGTCAGGAGGAATTTTTATTGAATTGGCACGTTGGATTATACAATGTAAAGGTGTTGTATATGGTGTACAGTATGATGAAAATATGAATGTTGTTCATTTTAGATCTGAAACTTTGGATAGTTGTGAAAAATTTAAGACTTCCAAATATGTACAAAGTGATTTATCGAATAATTTTACACAGTTGAGAAAGGATTTGAATAATGAAAGATATGTTTTGTTTGTTGGTACTCCATGTCAAGTTCAAGGCTTAAAAAAGTTTTTGGGAAAAGATTATGATAAACTGTATTTGTGTGATATAATTTGTCATGGAGTGTCATCACCTTTGGCTTTTTCTCAATATATAAGATTTATCGAGAAGAAATATCAATCTAGAGTTGTTGATTGCAATATGCGAGATAAAAGTAAAGGTTGGGAACATTCTCGGATTAGGGTTTATCTGGAAAATGGAGAGCAATTAATTGATAATCCAGTAGTGACTTCTTGGCTTACGATGTATTTTGCTCATTATATGACCCGTCCGGTTTGTCATAATTGTAAATTTTCTAATTTATGTCGTTCTGGTGATATTACAATAGGAGATTATTGGGGGATTAAAAAGTATTATCCGGATTTGTATGAAGAAAAAGGAGTCTCCTTATTATATATAAATTCATTAAAAGGAGAGAATTTGCTTCAGCAAATAAAAAATCGATTTAAATATAGAGAAGTTCAAATTGATAAAACAGAACAATATGCATTATTGTATCCACCTATAGCACATAAATTTAGAGATGATATTGTGTCTTCTTTTAAAAAAGGAGGTTATGAAAATATTTATAGGCTTTTCTTAAATCCTTCATTTTTTAATAAATTAAGATTACGATTGTTATTATGTTTAAAGTAGCTGTTATTGTTCCGATATATAAGTCTGAACTATTTTTAGAGAGATGTCTGAAGGCCTTGTTTGAACAAACATTAGATTCTATACAATATATTTTTATTGATGATTGTTCTCCTGATAATAGTTCTATTCTTTTAGAAGAAGTAATGTCGAGATATCCAATGAGAAAGAATGATTGTTGGGTGATACGGCATGAGGAGAATAAAGGAGTTGCTTTAACAAGGCAAGAGGGGCTAAATCTGGTAGATGCTCGTTATGTGGCGTATTGTGATAGTGATGACTGGATAGATTTAGATTATTACGAGTATTTGTATCTTCTCGCAGAAAAGGAAAATCTTGATATAGTTTGTACTCCTTTGTTATATGAGTATTCTGATTCTTCTAAATTGGTAAAGTTTCCATACAAAAAAGAGAATCATTATAATATGTTATTGGGAGAAGGGGTTATATCTGGGGGGCTCGCAAATAAATTTGTGCGTGTACAGTTGTATAAAGATTCACAAATTAAATTTCCAAACTTATCTATTGGTGAAGATGCATATGTTTCCACTATTTTACGTTATAATTCGCGTAAAACATTTTGTGTTAGCGATGTTCTCTATCATTATAATCAAATGAATGTGAATTCTGTTGTTACTTGTTACTCAAAAATAAAATGTTGTGATATGATTAAATGCATTCATTTAATAGATAATTTTTTATCTTCTAAAGAAGATTATAGTCTTTTTAGAGAAAGGATGGTGCATTTGAAATTTAGTATTAGAAACCAGTTGCTATTTCATAAAGAACTGCGTGATTTGGAACTTTGGAAAGAGACATTTCCTGAGATAGGTAAATATATTTTTTCGATAAAGAATATATCCTTTAAATTGAGACTATTGGCCTTTTTGGCAGATTGCGGTATGGCAAAATTTATTGTAAAAATAGTAGATCTGAGAAAATGAAAATAGGTATTTTAACATTCCATTGTGCACATAATTATGGTGCAATGTTACAATCTTATGCATTGAAACATTGTTTGCAGGAACAAGGTCATGATGTGAAAATCATAGATTACAGGCCGAAACATGTAATTAATCCATACAGATTATTCCCTTCGTTCAGTGGTTTATCTTGGAAAAATAAAATAAATGTTTTGATATATATATTGTTATATTTTCCTTATCGTTACATTAGATATTCACGTTTTAATCGTTTTCTTGAAAGGTATCTAATAGTTGATGATGTATATTATAAAACAGCAGATGCTATCCAATGGTTTGATTTTGATGTTTGTTTTTATGGAAGTGATCAAATCTGGAACTTGGATATTACTAAAAATGATTTCACATATTTAGGAGAAACGAATAATATTGTTTTGTATAAAATATCCTATGCAGCTAGTATGGGGAGATTATTTGAAAAAGATTTTCCTATATATCAAAAGTATTTGGATATGTTTGATTGTATTAGTGTCCGTGAGAAGTCAATGAAAAAATCTCTTCAGCCGTTGACGGAGAAGCCTATCCATACAGTTTTAGATCCTACTTTGTTATTGGATGCTGATAATTGGAGAAACTTAGCTGTATCTCCTCGTCTAAAAAAGAAATATGTATTACTATATCAAATATATTATGACAAGAAGTTACGTCTATTCGCTGAAAAAATTGCGGCGAAGCGTAAAGCTGTCGTTGTTGAGTTAACGGCTGGTATACCATTGACCTATCAACGATATAGAGATCCGATAGCATCACCTGAGGAATTTGTTGGTTATTTTAAAAATGCGGAATGTGTTGTGACAACCTCTTTCCATGGCTTGGCTTTTTCTCTGATATTCAAAAAAGAGTTCTTTATTTTAGATGTGAAATCTCTTCCTAGTGGATTGAATAGTCGAATTTATTCGCTTTTGGAAAGTTTAGGGCTTTTATCTCGTTTTTTGCGGCGTGAAGAAGATGCGTTCTCTATTGATGTACTTGATTATTCTGTAGTATCTAGTCGATTGGACGAGTTGCGTACGCTTTCATTTGATTTTATTAAGAAATCTTTAAAATTAGTAAAGTGAAGCCTTTGTTTTCTATTATAGTACCAGTCTATAATTCTCAGGATTATTTACTTTGTTGTGTGGATTCCATCTTAAAGCAATCTAGCTCAGACTTTGAGTTGTTATTGATAAATGATGGAAGTTCTGATGGATCAGCGAATATTTGTGATGAGTGTGCTGCAAAAGATTCTCGAGTTAGAGTGATTCATAAAACGAATGGAGGAGCTAGTTCTGCCCGTAATGCAGGACTTTCTGTTGCTAAAGGTGATTGGATTGTGTTTGTTGATTCTGATGATTGGGTGGATGAGACTTTTCTTCAAAGTTATATTCCTTATTTAGACAAGGCTGATATAATATTTCAAGGTTTTATTACAGAGGATTCGGAAATGCAACTAGTGCAACGTTATGATGTAAATGAAAAGTTTTATACATCAGCTCAAATAGCTGATGGTGTTCTTTATTTGGAAAAAACAGGGATGATAGGATGGATGTGTAATAAGATTTATAAACGAGATTTGATTGAAAATCATGGAATTCGTTTTAAAATGGATATTTCAATCCAAGAGGACCATCTATTTACTTTAGAATACTGTTTGTTTGTTTCTTCTTTAATTTGTATTCGAGAGGCAAAATATCATTATCGCATTTTGAAGAATTCTTTGATAAGGAGGTATAAATCCTATTATTTGTTGGCTTCAAAAGATTCTTTGCTATGTGAATATCGTTTGTCCATTGCAGAGAAATTCTGTTCAGACGAGTTAAGGAAATATGCGAATTTTGCATATTTGAATTCCAAAATAGGAAATATACAATATGCTTATCAAGGAAATGGAAAATTAAAAAAAAGAGAAAGGTATCAACTTTTGAAAGATTCTTTTTTATGTTATAAAGACGTTCAATTTTCTCCATTTACGTTAAATTGGATTATTTCTAATTTGTCAAGAATTAAATACGTACCGTTGATTGACTTAATAATATCGTGTTTTGTCCTCATTAAAAAGTTGAAAAAATGATGTTATTCTCATTAATATTACCTGTTTATAAGGTAGAACATTATATTGGAAAATGTATTTTGTCTTGTCTGGAACAGAAAGGGATAAACTCATCAGAGTATGAAATTATATTAGTAGATGATGGAAGCCCTGATCATAGTATTGATGTGGCTTTGGATGTTGTTAGGAAATATCCAAATTATCAAGTGAATGTCATACATAGGGAGAATGGAGGACTTTCTGCTGCGCGTAATACAGGTTTGAGAGTAGCAAAAGGCAAGTATGTATGGTTTATAGATTCTGATGATTGGATTGCATCTGATTCATTGTCGATATTAAAGAATATTGTAGAACAAGAAGATGCGATTGATGTTGTTACATTTACTCATCAGATTGTGTTTTCGGATGGTTTTGTATCTTCTGAAATATCAAAAAAAAGTTGTCAGATCAGTGGGTTTGATTATTTGAAAAATAATAATTTTTTGTCAGTTTGTTGCTGTCTTTATTCGAATGATTTTCTGAAAAATGGAAATTTTCTATTTAAAGAAGGTGTTTATTGGGAAGATAGTGAATTTAATTTAAGAGTTTATGGCTCCTTGAAGAAGCATTTTTATTTAGGAAGATCATTATACTTTTATCTTCGTAGAGAAGGTTCTATTACTTCTGTATCGACTACACCTAAACATTTATATTCGTCGTTATCAAATATAGATAGTGTAGAAAGTTACTTTGCGGATAAAGATTTGGCAAAAGATCATAGAAATGTTATCAATAGATTTTTAGCTAGTTATGTGATCGGAGTAATGTCAGGAATAGATCTTTTAAGCAGTAAAGAGGAAAGGGAAAATATAAAGAAAATTATGAGAAAAAATAGATTTCGCTACTATTATTTTTTTAATTATTCCGATTTATTTATGTATAAATTTGTTGGTAAGTTAATTCTTTTGTTACCGAGTTTTTCTCGATATTTAATTCGAAAAAGAATGCAGATTGCGATTAAAAGAGGAAATACCAAGAATTGATTTTAATATGAAAAGAGTTTTATTTTTTACCCATTCTTTATCTAATGGAGCTGGTATTGAGAGAATGACTACTTCTCTTGCTAATGCGTTGGAAGATGAGGGATTAGTGATACGAATTGTTGTATTATCCTCAGTTATTGATAGTTTTTATAGATTGAATAAAGAAATAGAAGTTGTCTCTTTAAGAGTTAATAAATTTCTTTCATTACAATCAATTGTCAACTTGAGAAAAATGATTAAGGAATGGAAACCTGATTACATAATTAATTCAGGTGTCCAAATGTCTATGACTTCAATATTATCATCCATAGGTTTTTCATGTAAAGTGATCACTTGGGAACATTTTTTTTTGAAAGCTGGATCCAAATGTGGATATTTAATGCGGATATTCAGCGTGATTTTTGGTTTTAAACAAGTTGTCTTGACTGAAACTGATCTTTTGGATTATCCAAAGCTCTTTCGAAAAAAGATTATCCCAATATCCAATTTTTCTGTTATTGACGGTCATAAGATCTCAGATCTTACTCATCGTATTGTTTTAGCAGTTGGTCGTTTGGATTATATAAAAGGGTTCGATCGGCTGTTGAAGGTATGGGCTTTGTGTTTACAAAAAAAGCCAGATTGGATGTTATATATTGTGGGTTCTGGTGTGGAAGAGTGTGCATTGAAAAAACTTTCTGTTGAATTGGGGATTACTGATTATGTATTATTTGTACCAAATACACGAGATATATCGACTTATTACTCGAAAAGCTCTATATATGCGATGTCCTCACGATATGAAGGTCTTTCTATGGTTCTGATTGAGGCTAAATCATTTGGATTACCTTGTGTCGCTTTTGATTGTCCGAATGGACCGAGATCTATCATTCGTGATGAAGTAGATGGGCTTTTAGTGAAAGATGGTGATGAAGATGCTTATTATCAAGCTCTTGTCGGTTTGATGGATAATCTGGATAAGAGGAATTTGTATAGTAATAATGCATATAAAGATTTTGAGGAAAGATTTACTAAGAAAAGTATAGTAGACAAGTGGATGTCTATTTTGAAGTAAGTTTATGGAGACTGATTTGAATAATTATGTAATGTTTTTTGTGTCATTACTGACGTCATTATCTATTGCGAGCAAGAGAAACCTTCTTTTATCTTATTCTGTAGATAAGGGACTGGCTTTTGCTTTATTGGCATATTTTGTTTTGTTTATAGGCTTTTATCCCATAAAATATGGTAGTGATAAATATGTCTATAAAATTATGTATGAAAATGTTACAAGTATATCTGGTTTTTCCGACATTGGTTGGAAAAAATATAATTTATTATTGAATCAATTGTTGTTTCCAGCATGGTCCTTTTTTCTTTTGACGGCATATATTTATTTGGTAGGATATAAAAAGTTCTATTTGAAATATATAAATAGGGGGGGAAACTATTATTTGTTGTTGGCAACTTTTTCGTCATTAGGTTTTGTTTCTTATGGAATTAATACTTTGCGAGCAGGAATGGCATTGTCTCTTTTTTTATTAGCCTTGTCTATGAAAGAAAAAAGGTATTTATATCCTATTTTGTTTGTTTTATCTGTTTTGATCCATAAATCATTGTTGTTATTAGTTGGTGCTTATTATATAACATGTTATTGTAAAAAAAATCACTACTATTACTTTTTCTGGATTTCATGTTTTTTTCTATCTTTACTGAATATTTCTTTTATTTCTTCATTTTTGGAAAATACATTAGGGATTGCAGATGAGCGTTTTACTGAGTATTTAAGTGTGACGGAAAGTGAGGGCTATAGAGTAGGTTTTAGGATTGATTTTATTATATATTCTCTTATTCCAATCATTACAGTAATTTATTATAAGAATAAGTATAAGTATAGTGATATTTTTTATGATCAATTATTTAATATATATATATTAGTCAATTCATTTTGGCTTCTTATAATTCGTATTCAGTATACGGATAGATTTGCCTATTTAAGTTGGTTTTTGTTGCCTATATTGATGGTTTATCCATTGGTTAATACCGTGGATATCCCCCATAGAAATAGAAATTTATCTATTTCTATATTTCTTATAGCTTTTATCCCTTTTTATTTAAATCTACGAAGTTAAGTTTATTAATTAATATGGTAACTATTTTTACTCCGACATATAACCGAGCTTACATAATCGGAATTCTCTATAAAAGTCTGTTAGTTCAAACATCAAAAGATTTTGAATGGTTGATTGTGGATGATGGGAGTACGGATGATACCGAAATATTGGTATCGTCTTTTATTAAAGAGAAGCAGATTTCTATCTGTTACATCAAACAACAGAATGGTGGAAAGCATAAGGCTATTAATCGAGGAGTTGAAAAGGCAAAGGGAGATTTATTTTTTATTGTTGATAGCGATGATCATCTTTCACAAGATGCAGTAGAAAAACTTTCGATGTGCTATCATCAAATTGAAGCTGATGACTCTTTTGCAGGAGTTTCAGGTATTCGAGTTTCTTTTTCTGGAGAAAGAATCGGTGGAGAATTTAAATATCATGTTTTGGATTGTTCTTCTTTGGATTTAAGGTTTAAATATCATGTTGCGGGAGATATGGCCGAGGCCTTCAAAACTGCTATTTTAAAAAAATATCCTTTTCCGATATTTGAAGGTGAACGTTTTTGCCCGGAGGCTTTAATTTGGAATCGTATTTCTTTAAAATATAAACTCCGTTTTACGGATATCCCTATTTATAAGTGTGAATATCGTCTGGATGGATTGACTGCAAAGATTGTCAAATTAAGAATGAATAGCCCTGAAGCCTCTTTATTGTATTATTCTGAACTCTACCATATGCCTATTCCATTTATTCAAAAACTAAAAGCTGCCATTAATTATTGGCGTTTTGCTTTTTGTTCTAAAAAGCCATTTGGTGAGAAGCTGAAGCAGATAGGAGTTTGTTCATTGGCAATGTATCTCTTTGGGTTATTGTTTCATTTAAAAGATTAGTGTTCATGAAAATCCTTCAAGTAATAACTTCTCTCCGTATCGGAGGTGCTGAGAAGTTGATTGTAGATATGGTCCCTCTTTATCGGGAACAAGGACATCAAGTGGATGTGTTGTTGTTTGATGGGACGGAAACGCCTTTTAAAAGACAATTGCGAAATAGTGGGGTGACTATCTATGAGTTTTCTCGAGGTGGTTCGGTTTATAATCCGTTGCACATATTTAAGTTGATACCGTTCTTGCGGAAATATGATATTGTGCATACACATAATACTGCTTGTCAACTATTCGCTGCTTTTGCCAGCGTGTTATGCCCAGTGGTGCTTGTCACTACTGAGCATACCACATCAAATCGCAGACGCGATTTGATGTGGTATAAGTTGTTGGATAAGTGGATGTATCGGAGATATCGATCTGTGATCTGTATCTCCGATAAGACTAAGGAGAACTTGATAGGATACTTAGAACTTGAATTATCGTCAGTTCCCATTATTTATAATGGAATCAATAGTGATGTATATCGGAGAGCTTTGGTTTGTTCTAGCATGAAAAATAATAAGAAAACTATTATTACAATGGTTGCAGGCTTCCGTTATCAAAAAGATCAAGATACTTTGATAAAAGCATTTCAATATTTGCCAACTGACAAGTATGAATTGTGGTTGGTAGGAGATGGAGAAAGACGATCTGTTTTAGAAGATTTGGTAAGTCGATTAGGGCTTCAAGATTTTGTTCGTTTCTGGGGGATTAGAAGTGATATCCCTGAAATATTGAAAATATCTGATGTTGTTGTGATGGCTTCTCATTGGGAGGGTTTTGGCTTGGCTGCAGTAGAGGGGATGGCCGCAGGTAAGCCGGTTGTGGCTACTGATATCCCCGGCTTGGCAGAGGTGGTAAGAGATGCTGGAATACTTTTTCCACATGAAGATGCTAAAGCTTTGGCTGAGATAATAATGAAATTGAAGGAAGACTTTACCTATTATCAACAAATTTCCAAGCAATGTATAAATAGAGCTTCCGAGTATGATATACGAAAAACGGCGGATCAGTATTTGCAATTATATCAATCACTTATTTAAATGAAAAAGAAATTAATTCGTATTTCCACAATTCCCGGTTCCCTTGAAACTCTTTTAAAAGGGCAACTTAAAATGCTTTCCGAATACTATGAAGTTGTGGCAGTATCTTCGCCAGGAGAGAGGATGAAAGTGCTGGAAGCGAGGGAAGGGGTGCGTACCGTTTCTGTTCCGATGGAACGTCGGATTTCATTGGTGAAGGATTTTATTTCTCTCTTGCGTCTGATTGTTCTTTTTGCCAAGGAACGGCCGGATATAGTTCATTCTATTACGCCTAAAGCTGGGTTATTGTCTATGTTGGCTGCCTGGATTACACGGGTTCCTGCCCGTATGCATACGTTTACGGGATTGGTATTTCCTACGGCTACAGGGAAGATGCAGAAGTTGCTGATTGCGATGGATCGCCTGACTTGTTTCTGTGCAACGCACATCAATCCGGAAGGGGAAGGGGTAAAGCGGGATTTGGTCAATTACAATATTACATCTAAACCTCTTCATATTATTGCTAATGGTAATGTGAACGGGATTGATCTTGGATATTTCGATAGGACTCCGGAGGTTATGGAAAAGGCTTGCTCTTATAAAAAAGAAGGAACTTTTACTTTCTGTTTTGTCGGGCGCATGGTGAGAGATAAGGGGATAAACGAATTGGTGCATTCTTTTTTGCGATTATATCAAAAAGATGAACGGGTGCGTCTGTTATTAGTCGGGTCTTTCGAAAAAGAATTGGATCCGGTTCTGCCGGAGGTGGAAGAACATATCTTGCACCATCCGGGGATTTGCTATATGGGGTATCAAAATGATGTTCGTCCTTTCTTAGTGGCTTCGGATGCGTTGGTGTTTCCCAGTTATCGAGAGGGATTCCCGAATGTGGTCATACAGGCAGGTGCTATGGGACTTCCGGCTATTGTGACAGATATAAACGGATGTAATGAGATTGTCTTGCCGGATCTGAACGGGGTGATCATTCCTTCGAAAGATGAACAAGCGTTATATGAATCGATGAAATATTTTGCTTCCCATCCGGTGGAAGTGGAAAAGATGGCTGCCAATGCTCGTCCGCTGATCGCTTCCCGTTATGAACAGCGGATAGTGTGGAATGCATTGTTGGATGAATACAAGTCTATAATTTAAGGGGTAATCCATGTATAAGTATTTTTTTAAGCGATTGATTGATTTTATCATCGTCTTTTGTGTATTGGTCGTGATTTGGCCGATATTGTTGATTATTACCTTGTGGCTGCATTTTGCCAACAAGGGAGCCGGTGCATTCTTTACACAGGAGCGACCCGGTAAAGGAGGAAAAATATTTAAGGTGATCAAGTTCAAAACTATGACAGATGAACGGGATGCTGACGGTAATTTACTTCCGGATGCGGATCGGTTGACGAACGTAGGGCGTTTTGTCCGTTCGACTTCGATCGATGAGTTGCCCCAATTGATAAATGTCTTGAAAGGGGATATGGCGTTGATTGGACCTCGTCCTTTATTGGTTCAATATCTGCCATTATATAGCAAGGAGCAGGCGCGTCGTCATGACGTGCGACCGGGTATTACCGGATGGGCACAGGTGAACGGACGTAATGCAATCAGTTGGACGAAGAAATTCGAACTGGATGTTTGGTATGTGGATCATTGTTCGTTTTGGCTGGATGTGAAGATCATCTTTTTGACGATAAAGAAAGTGTTTGTCCGGGAAGGTATTTCACAAGAGGGGCAGGCTACGATGGAATTTTTTACGGGTAATAATTAAACGGATATGTATTTATACGGTGCAAGCGGTCATGCTAAAGTGATCATAGATATATTAAAGGCGAATCAGATAGAGATAGAAGGACTTGTCGATGATAATCCGGAGATAAATGAACTTTTGGGTTATCCGGTTTTTCATGGGAAGGAAGATATTTCACCTCTGATAATAAGTATAGGTGATAATAAAATACGTCGGATGATTGCTAACAAACTAAATGTTGAGTTTGGAACGGCAATACATCCGTCTGCGATAGTCTCTCCTTATGCCACCGTACAGGAAGGATCGGTTATCATGCAGGGGGCGGTTGTTCAGTCTTGTGCTTGTATAGGGAAACATTGCATTGTTAACACTGGAACATCTGTCGATCACGAATGTGTGATAGGAGATTATGTGCATATCTCTCCGCATAGTACGCTTTGTGGAAACGTTCATGTTGGTGAAGGAAGTTGGATCGGCGCAGGTACGACGGTTCTACCGGGTGTCAAGATTGGAAAATGGTCTGTGATCGGTGCGGGATCGGTTGTTGCCAAAGATATTCCGGATGGGGTTTTGGCTGTAGGAAATAGGTGTAAAACGATAAAAACATTGAATATTGATATGTTAACTGGTGTTAACGGGGGGGGGTAAATTACCTTCTTAAACCACTTTTGGCTGCAAAAGCAGCTTTGGAGTATCAAGATCTTCGAGGGAATACTAATATCTTAATCACCTCTGCCGGAAAGCGGGTTACACTGACAAAGCAGTTTCAAGAAACATTGAGACGTTTTTATCCAGAAGCGAAGGTGTTCACGACAGATATGAATCCTGCGATGGCTCCTGCCGGGATTGTTTCAGACGGATGTATGGCTGTACCGAGGGTAACCGATTCCGGTTATATAGAAATGTTGCTGACAATATGTAAAGAAAAAGGAATTCGGATTATTGTGCCGACTATCGATACCGAGTTGCTGGTTTTGGCGGAGAATAAGGAACTGTTTCAAGAGAATGGGATAGAACCGATGGTATCGGAATTGCCTTTCATACAAGCTTGCCGGGATAAGCGGAATACCGGTACATTCTTGAATAGCCATGATATTCGCGTTCCGGCTCCAGTGGATAAATATCATCCGACTTTTCCACTTTTCGCCAAACCATATGATGGTTCCTTAAGCAAAGACCTGTATGTCGTGAGGGGTAAGGAGGAACTGACATCGGAAATATTGAATCATCCGAAGTTGATTTTTATGGAATATATCGACAAACAGGAATACAAGGAATTTACGGTCGATATGTATTATGGCAAGGATAATAGAGTGAAGGCTATCGTGCCTCGTGAAAGGATAGAGATCCGTGCCGGTGAGATCAATAAGGGATTTACCCGTAAAAACTATCTGGTTCGGTTTTTGAAAGAACGGCTGGACTATTTGCCGGGTGTGGTTGGCTGTATCTGCATCCAATTGTTTTATAGAGAGTCGGACGATGATGTGGTCGGGATCGAGATTAATCCACGGTTCGGTGGGGGATATCCGCTTTCCTATTATGCGGGAGCCAACTTTCCGGAATATATCGTAAGGGAGTACATGTTGGATGAAACGTTGTCCTATATGGATACTTGGGCGGACAATACCTTGATGCTCCGGTATGACAGCGAGGTAATCGTATATGAAAAATAAGATTTTCATTTTTGATCTGGATGATACGTTGTATAAGGAAATCGATTTCTTATACTCTGCTTATCGGGAAATTGCCGGATGGATAGAATTGAAGTTTTCTTTGAAAGGGATCTATGCTTTTATGTTGGAAACTTATAAAGAGCAAGCGGATGTTTTTTCTCGTTTGATTGATACTTACGATTTGTCGTTGACGAAAGCTGATTTACTGTCCATCTACAGGTCTCATCGTCCTAATATCCGGTTGGAGCTTGACACCTTGAAGGCATTGGTGGTTTTGAAGCAGGATTTTATACTGGGGATGATCACGGATGGTCGTTCTATCACCCAACGAAATAAGTTCCAGGCATTGAGTCTTGAACAATTTATCGAAAACGAGAACTTGGTTATATCCGAAGAGTTTGGCTCTGAAAAACCATCGGAGAGGAATTTCATGTTTTTTCAGGATAAATATACTGATGCGGAGTTTGTCTATATCGGGGATAACCTTCGGAAAGATTTTATTACACCTAATAAGCTGGGGTGGAAAACGATCTGCCTGTTGGATGATGGAAGAAATATCCACCGTCAAGATTTTTCCTGCCCGGAAAAGTACCTGCCTAATGTGAAGATACATACTCTGAAAGAATTATTGTCTTTGTAGATTTAATCATAAATTATAATGAACAAACGAATTTATCTTTGCCTTGCCCATATGAGCGGCAAAGAACAGGCTTTTATCCAGGAAGCCTTTGATACCAATTGGGTTGTGCCTTTAGGACCGAATGTGAACGGGTTTGAAGAGGATCTGAAACATTTTGTAGGTAATAATAAAGAAGTCGTTGCCCTTTCCGCCGGTACGGCAGCTGTTCATTTGGCCTTATTGGCTTGTGGTGTGGGACCGGGGGATGAAGTGATTGTGCAGAGTTTTACTTTCTGTGCATCTTCGCACCCGGTGACCTATCTGGGGGCTACTCCGGTATTTGTTGATTCGGAGGCGGATACTTGGAATATGGACCCGGTGTTATTGGAAGAGGCTATCAAAGACCGCATTGCCAAGACAGGTAAAAAGCCAAAGGCGATCGTTCCGGTTTATCTGTACGGGATGCCAGCGAAGATTGAGGAGATCATGGCGATTGCCGACAGATATGATATTCCGGTTATCGAAGATGCTGCCGAAGGGCTGGGAAGCCGGTATGACGGACAGGTTTGCGGTACGTTCGGACGATACGGGGTGCTTTCGTTCAACGGCAACAAGATGATCACTACTTCAGGTGGTGGGGCTTTGATCTGTCCGGACGAAGAAACGAAAAAGAAGATCATGTTCTATGCTACGCAGGCCCGTGAGTCCTATCCTTATTATCAGCATGAAGAGATCGGCTACAACTATCGTATGTCGAATATCTGTGCCGGTATCGGACGTGGCCAGATGACGGTGTTGGATGAACATATTGCCCACCATCAGCATACCTGCCAACTCTATAAGGAATTGCTTGCCGGAGTGGAAGGGATCGTATTGCACGAGAATCCATCTTCCCGTTTCGACAGTAACTATTGGCTGAATACGATCCTGCTCGATCCGTCCTTGCATGTGAAAGGCGAGGAACATGCCTACGAAACGGCTGTTCAGGGAGCGGTAGGAGGCGCAGCCGGTGTGACACACGTTGCTTCTTCCTTGCATACCGACTCGGAACCGAACCGGAATGTGGAAGCCATGCGTATGGCATTGGATGCTGTCGGCATCGAATCTCGTCCGTTATGGAAACCGATGCATTTGCAACCTGTATATAAGAACAATCCCTGCTATGTGAACGGGGTGAGCGAATCTTTGTTCAAACAAGGGCTTTGCTTGCCGAGTGGCCCGTGTGTGACGGACGAGGATGTGGCTTATATCGTGCAGGAGATCAAAAATTCGGTGAAGAAATAATAGATTGTGAACTTTCCAAGACTTCTATAATGCAAAAGCACAACGTTTGTGGAACACTTTGGAGCGGGAAATAATATTCCGCAATGCATCGCAATATATTGAAAGTCTTGGAAAGCAGTTTCGTGCTGTAGCCCCTTTATCCCGCCAGCACCTTATAAAGACTCCCGATCCCTCCTGCCAGCATCAGGGTATAGCCGGAGAGGCCGAGCCAGTCGGCTTCGGGGGGCGGGGAGAGAGGAGGGAGAGAATCGCTCCGAGAGCGGCGAGGGTTACTTCCGTTTCCCCTCTCCACAGGGAGAGGAGGGATAGGAGGCTCAGGCAGAGGACAAGGACAAAGGTCGTCACCGGCAACCGGGCGTTTGCGCCGGGGAAAGATGATCCGGGCGAGGGTGGTGAGGAAGCTGAGGATGGTTTCAAGGACGTTCATGATTTATGAATTATGATTTATGGGGTGGGGAATGAGTTTACTGATTTTTCTGCAAACCTTGACCAACAACGCTTGATAGGCGGCACGGTTGTCGCCGTTGACTTCGCTGATGTATTTGCTGTAGGCGATCTTGCGGGCGAAGGCTTTCGGGTCGTCGCTGACGTCGGCGGCGAACGGGTAGACCGAACGGATCAGGCGGGCGTAGTCCATGAACGAGTCTCCGGGACTGTCGTAGGTACGGAAACGGAGGGAATGGGCGCCCAACTCGATGCTTGCGCCTTTCCACCAGACGTTGGAGCGGCCGTAGGCGGTGAGGCCGAAATAGTTGTGATGCTCGCTGGCGAGATCACTTTGTCCCCAGCCCGACTCGATAGCCGCTTGTGCCAGGATAACCGCCGGATTGATCCGGAATGCTTCCCCCGCCTTTCGGGCGAGGGGAAGGAGGGAGGAAAAAAATTCGCTTTGCTTCATTTTTTTTAGTTGAAAGGTGATTTTTTAGTTGAAAGGTGAAAGTTGAAAGTTGAAAAATAGCAACGTGGAGTTACTTCCACCTTTCAACTTTCACTTGATTTACAGTTCTCCCGGGCGATCATCCGTGCCACCGCCACTGCCGGCCGATTCGCTGGAGGCGTCCTTTTTCGGGACGTAGCGTTCGAAGGAGACGTTGTTGACGAGGTTGATCAGCATCGTGCCGGGGTAAAAGACGATGTGGGCACGGTTGAACAGGGCGGTGGTGAAACCGTCGACGGTGGCCGAACCTTTGCTGCCGGCAACCATACGGAAGCTGCCGAATTCGCCCAAGTGAACCGATTCGCCGTCGGAAAGGGCTTCGTTCATGACTTTGATCAGGCCGTCGAGCACCAAGATGATCTCACCGCGGCTGGCGGTACAGATGTTTTCGATACGGGTACAGATCTTGTTCAGCGTCAGTTTTTTCGTGATGCTGGTCTGTGCATGATAAAGAGTTGCGCCTGAGGCTGCGTCTTTGCTCATGTCTTTGCGTTTGACGAGAGTGTAAATTAATGGCATGGGGATTGAAAAATTAAAAGTTAAAAATTAAAAATTAAAAGATTGAAAATTAGGGAGATGTCCCTTTTGACTATACAAAGATACGGCAGGGAAAAAACGCAAAGTCGATTAGAGTCGATTAGAGTCGAATAGAGTCGATTAATCTTTCGTATATTTGCATCCGATTGTTCAGTTTCAAAACACCGGTGTTTTGAAAACGAAACATAGGTGTTTTAAAATCAAAACATATATGTTTTGAAAGGAAGGGAAAAAGGAAGAATGTCATATAATACTACGGTCTGAAAAACATTAGAATTAATGAAAGATCAAAAAAACAAAAGGGAAAATTTCATGAAGGATTTCCTAAGATGTGATAAAAAAAAGTGAGGGCGATAACGGGTAAATATCTGTCTTTTCCGCTTCTGCAGGATTATATCGCCAACTTGAAGGCGGACCGGGAGGTGGAGTTGTTTGCGCTCGCTTTCCTGTTCAAAGGGTTGAGGGGTGAGAAAAACGAATCGTGGAATCGTTTGGCGGATCGTTTTTTCAAAGTTTACAGTGACGAGTTGTACCGCTATTGCGGCTACGAGACGGAAACTCCGGGGTTTGCCCGGGTATGGGTGGCCCGTCCCGACTTGTTCATGGTCTATATGGGGGCGATGATGAGGGCCGGCATTATCGAGGACTGCTCGTTCGCCCGGATGGCCGGTCATGTGGACCGCATCTTCGACACGGGAAATACGGAAAACACCGTTTTGAACAAGTTGAAGGAGCAACTTCCGGAGGCCGATTCGATCGTGGACGGAATGAAAGCGGAATTTAAGAATTTCAAATCACGTAATAAAAAATAAACCGATCGGCGGTATTATATGGCTTCTTTTTAAAGGGTGAAAGGAATTGAAATTCTGCATAAAATAGTTTTTTTTAATAATGGATTTGACTCTACCTTTGTGATGGCTGAAAGTTGAAGATCGCTCTTCTGAAAAAAATGCGAAAATCGCTTTTTATAATTAGTTATAAGAAGTATGTTTTAGTTATTATATATTAGGGAACGGACAGGGCAAATGGACACCTGTTGTCTATTTGCTGTCGTAAATATTTGTTTATTAATCCGTTCGGACCGATTTGCAAAACGACAAGCCATAACAAATTTATTCATTATTAAATCCATCTATTATGGATCAGAATTTAAACAACGAAAGGATTGTGGGATTCCTGGGACAGTCATATGTCCTCATTCCGCGAAAAGTGTTGGAGATGTTATTTCGTGGCGAAGGCCGGGAAAGATCGGTCGGCATGGTGTACTTGGCTTTGTTCTCGGAAGTGTTTTTCAAGGACGGGAAGGTTTTTTTGAACAAGCGTTATTATGTCTGTAAGCGCGGCGAGTTTGTCGGACAATGTGAAGAACTGGCGAAAAGATGCGGGATGTGTACGAAAACTCTGAACCGAAGTCTTGTTTGGTTGCAAGAAAAGGATTTGATCGGACTGAAGCGACTTAACGGCGGGATTCGTGTTTGTGTCTGCGGATACGATTCGATCATGGGGATCCGTCGTAAGGAAGCAGGGAAGGATGCGCCGGAGCAATCCGCTTTCCTCGCCCTGGAAGAGGCCGAACGCCGTATGGGCGGACGAAGCATGCAGTTCGATTGTTGTACCGCAGACGGGGAAGGAGGCTTGCAATGATGAACGGTGAAGAAACGGACGGAGGAATCTCTTTGGGCGATATGGAAAAGGCGTTGGTCTGCCTGTTGATGACCTCGATGGAAGCGCCGGTGCAGGCGGAGTCTGCAGGGCTGACTCAGGAAATGTTTGCGGATGCTTCGTTGGGATTCGTCTATGAAGTGATCATGAAAATTTATGCAACGGGGGTACGGCCGGACATGGTGCTGGTGGAGCGCGGAATGCGCGAAGCGGACGAGGAACTGGCTGCCAAGCTGGGCGGTTTGTCGTTCCTGTTGCCCTACATGCTGAATGTGCGCCACGACGGGAACGTGGCGGCCTATGTGGAAGGAATCAAGAAACAATATAAGCTGAGATGCCTCGTCACGTTGTTCGGGACGATGGCGTTCAAGGCAGGTAAGGTATCGTCCGTCCCGGAGGAACTGGTCGACGAGGCGGAGCGCCTTCTGATGCAGTTCCGCCAGAAGACGGCCGAGGGCGCTCCGGTGCGTACGATCGGCGAACTGGCTGCCGAGGCGGTGTCCTGGCATTATCGCCGCTTTGGCGGTGAGCTGGAGGCCGAACAGGTGAAGAGCGGGCTTGCCGAGTTCGATTATGTGACCGGAGGGTTCCACAATACGGAGCTGACGATCGTCGCCGGACGGCCGAGCGACGGGAAGACGGCGGTGACGTTGCAGATGGCCCTGAACGCGGCGCGTGCCGGGAAATCGGTCTGCTTCTTCAGCCTGGAGATGTCGAGCCTGCAAATGTTGAACCGTGTGCTGGCAGGGATGACGGACGTGAACCCGGATCACCTGCGCATCAACAAGCCGACCGGACGCGAGTTGGGACAGTTGGAAGAGGCTGCCCTCCGGTTGAAGGACTTGCCTTTCTATCTCGACTATACGGTAGGGGCTACCGTCGAGCAGATACGGGCGAAAGTGCTGCTGCAATGCCGCCTGGGGAAATGCGACCTGGTGGTCGTGGACTACCTGCACCTTCTCGGCGGCGACCGCCGGAAGGGGGAGACACAGGAACAGATGGTGGGACGGAATGTAAGGGCGTTGAAGCAACTGGCGTTGGACAGCAATTGTCCGGTGCTGACGGTTTCGCAGATGAATCGTGCCTGCGAGGCGCGTGCCGACAAGGCGTATCTGCCGGTGATGAGCGACCTGCGCGATTCGGGGACGATCGAGCAGGTGGCGGATTGTGTGGCGTTCATCTACCGTCCCGAACGCTATGGCTTCACCCGCGACGAAAAGACGGGGCATAGCCTGGTGGGGGTCGGCAAGATCTATATCGCGAAGAACCGTAACGGTTCGACGGGGATCGCCCGTTTCCGGTACAACCCTTCGTTCACCCGTATCACGGACTATATACAGCCCGGTACGCAAACCTCTTTAGGGTTATGACGAAGCAAGAGATACAAGAACTGAAAGCCTCCCTGTCGATCAGGGAGGTGATCGGGCGTTATACGAAACTGAACCGTGTCGGTCGCCGATGGATGGGGCTTTGCCCGTTCCACGGGGACCGGCATCCTTCCCTTTCCGTCGATGAGGAGAAGGGGAGCTTTGTTTGCTATGCTTGCGGAGAGAGGGGAGATGTGTTCGCCTTTGTCAGCAAGATCGAGAACGTCGGCTTTGTCGAGGCGGCGAACAAATTGTCGATTGACAGTGGACAGTTGGCTATTGAAGGGAAAGACAATAAGGAGGCGAGGTTGTTGCCGGAACGGTTGGTAATCAAGGAGAAAAAAGAAAATAGCGACGTGGAGCAATTGCCCGTTGTCAATTCTCAATTGTCAATTGAAAACGAAGCTTTCCTGGCTTTGTTGCTGCCCGCGGGTAGCGGATGTTCGGAACTGACGCCTACCTGGTTGGATTTCGGGGTGGGGCAGTCGCCCTGCCTGGTTCCCGAACGCTGGAAGGCGATGCGGAACCGGCTGGTGTTCCCTGTGCGCGACGAGGAGGGCCGGTTGGCCGGGTTTGCCGCGCGGAGGTTGTCGGACGAAGATCGGGATAAACCGAAATATGTCAATTCGGAAACGGGCGGGCTGTATCGGAAGAGCGAGCTGTTGTACGGGTTGTATGAGGCACGGGAGGCGATCCGCCGGGAGGGGAGCGTCTTTCTGGTGGAAGGATATAAGGATGTGCTGGCGATGCATGCGGCGGGGTTCAGGCATACGGTGGCGTTGTGCGGGACGGCGCTTTGTACGGGGCACATTGCTTTGTTGAAACGATATACGACATCTGTCCGCGTGATGCTGGATGCCGACAAGGCGGGGCGCAAGGCGGCGGATGCGGTTGTCCCAACGCTTGCAGGCGAAGGGATGGATGCGGTGAGGATCGGGCTGCCGGAAGGGGACGATCCGGACTCGCTCTTTCGCCGGCTGGGGAGAGAGGCGTTTGCCGCTTACGTCCGTGAGGCGGTGCGGCAGACCCGGCCTTCGGAAGAACAGGTGTTGCTCGGACGCATCCGGAAAGGTATCGGGCTTTTGTCCGGTGTGGCGGAAGCGGAGAAACGGGAACGCTTGTTACGGGTGCTGGAGGATTGCCTGACGCAGTTGAAGGGCTTGTCCGTCGGTGCTTGCCGTCCGGCGACAATGGACTGGAGGTGGGTATGACCGGGACGTCGGATGATGAAGAAGGAAAATGGAAAAACCGTTCCACCACGCTCCGGAGGCTGGGACGGCAATATAGCCCGGATGTCACGCCCGAAGTGGCTTCCAGGCGCTTGAAACAGTGGATCGTCGGCAATCCCGTCCTGCTCGGACTCTTGCACGAGAACGGCTGGACGGCTTCGCGGCGGGTGCTGACGCCAAAGCAGGTGGAACAGATTGTGCGGGTCCTTGGGGAACCTTGAAAACAGAATATGAAACATAAAATAATAAAGAAAACCCTATTGACAATCGGCATTTCATTGTCGATTGTCAATTCTCATTTGTCAATTGCCCAACGCTCGTTGGGTGTTTCCGGTCTGCTGAACATCCCTTCGGCCGATATGCAGGAGGACGGTACGTTCATGGCAGGAGGCAATTACCTGCCTCAGGAGATGCTGCCTCAGGAGTGGGGATATAATTCGGGAAACTATTTCGTGAACCTGACGTTCCTGCCGTTTATGGAGGTGGCCTACCGGTGCACGTTGCTGAAGGTCGAGAGTACCGGCAAATGGAACCAGGACCGTTCGGTCTCCCTGCGTCTGCGTCCGTTGAAGGAGGGGAAATGGTGGCCGTCGGTCGTGATCGGTTCGAATGACTTGCTGACGACCGGAGAATTGAATCCTTTCCTGGATTCGGGCGGAAATCGTTATTTCTCTTCCGTCTATGCGGTCGGGACGAAGCATTTCGGTTTCTACGGCCATGATATCGGCGTGACGGTGGGAGGGCATGTGCCGTTTCGCAGCAGGAGCGAGAACAAGGGGGTGTTCGGCGGGGTGAGCTACCGTCCGGCGTTCCTGAAGCCGCTTGAGGTGATGGCGGAATATGACTCGAAGGCGGTGAACATGGGAGTGTCGGCACGGCTGTTCGACCATTTTTCCTTGTATGCCTATTGCTACGATTTCAAGACGGTGGCGGGTGGAATCCGGTATGAGCTGACGCCCCGTCAGCGTGTGTTCAACCCCGACGAGGTCCGTATGCCCTGGGACGGACGGGTGGAGCTGGTGCTGTATCCGCAGATCTCGCTGAGCAATTCGTGGCTGGACAAGATATACGGGGCGGTGATCAATATCGCTCCGGCGGTGGAGGCGCGGCTTTGGAAAGGGGCGGCTTTCACGGGGCAGGTGATCCTGCCGGTCTGGAACAATATGGTCGGGCAGATGGACTATATCCGGGCCGGGGTGCTGACCTTGAGCCAGGAGTTCGGATTGCCCGGAGGGGCGTTCGGACGGGTGACGGTCGGCAACTTCACGAACAACCGGATGGGGGCGGACCTGAAACTGCGCTATGCGACGCCGGATGATCGTTGGATGTTCGGCTTGGAAGGCGGTGTGACCGGATCGTCCACCTTCTACGAGGGCAAATGGCAGGTGTCGAATTGGAAGCGGGTGAGCGGGGCGGCGGAGGTTCGTTTCCGCGAAAGGCATTTCAATATGGATTTCAACTTGGGCGTGCACCGGTATATCTATGGCGACTATGGGGTGCGGGTGGACTGCATCCGCCATTTCGGACGGACGACGGCCGGCTTGTATGCCATGTACACGGGGGGCGAGGCGAACGGCGGTTTCCATTTTGCCGTCCCGTTGCCGCAATGGGGCAAGTCGCGCAAGGTGAGGGTGCGCCTGCCGGAATATTACCAGATGGAATATTCGGGACAGAGCGGCCTTGAATACTTCCGTCGGAAACTCGGACAGGACTACGAGACTCGGCCGGATGAGAGCAATAGTGTTCCTTATGATAGGAGGAGGGATGATTTATAATTTATGAATTATTGCTGAAAAGAGAGATGGGGGATGAATATTGTATAATAAATAATATAATGTTTTATTTTTAATGAGTATGAAAAAGAAAAATTTCTGGAGCGCAGTGCTGGCTATGGGCTTGGCTGCGACATTGAGTGTGGGATTTGTAGGATGTAGCGATGATGACGAACCGACACCTGAAATCGTGACCGATAATCCATTGGATAAGGAGGTCTACTATATCGCAGGTAAGGTGACGGAAGGAGGCAAGTCGCTGGAAGGTGTCGAGGTCAGCACGTCGGGCAAATCGGTCAAGACGGCTGCCGACGGGACGTACCAGTTGGCGATGGACAAGATCGGAACCTATGTTGTGACGTTTGCAAAGGACGGATATGTGACAGTAACGGCTGACGCGATGATCCCTTCGGGCACGCCGAAACATGGTAGTGTGGCTTTGTCGCAGACATTGACATCTTTGGCTGCTTCGGTGACCGTATCGGCTGATAAGGACGCGGTCGTATATGATGAACGTACTCATGTGGCCGAACTGCATATCCCGGCCGGGGCAGTTCCGGAAGATACCGATATCACGATGACCGAGTATGTGAAAGGGGTAAAAGTGGAAGGCGATCATGCCAGTCTGTCGACTATCAACTGCACGCCTGACGGTCTGGAGTTTGGAAAGGATGTGGAAGTGGTGATCAAGAACACGACCAGCAATGCGATCAGCTTCGCCGACGTGAAGCATTTCGTGGAAGAAGGCAATGACTGGAAAGAAATAGGAACGGCTGATTTTGATGCGGACCGCAACGCTTATGTCTGCTCGTTGGACGGTTTCTCTAACCACTCTTTCGGAACGGTTTATTCGGAATCCGCTGCCGGAAGCTCGACGGAAAACTTGTCTACCGTCACAATCGACAACCTGGGCAAGATGGAAGCTGCCGAGCAGGAAGTGAACGGTAAGCAGAAGATCGGTTGGGAGATCGAAGGTGACCTGAAACAGCAGTTGGGCAGCACGTTCTCTGCTTTGAGCAGTTCTGATGTTGACAAACTGGCAAGCCAGCTGAACGCGGCTATCACGTCTACCAAAGGTTCGACTGCCGGTGTGGAAGAAATACCTTTCTCTTTAGGTACGGCCAAGGCTGATGGCGACCAGAAAGTGACGATCGACATGAAGGCCAAGAAGAACCTCTCTTCCTTCTCTGTCAACTTCAACTACCAGGGCCGCGTCGTTCCGTTTAGCGTGAAGGTGGCAACTTATGCCGGTGTAAGCACGACGATCACCAAGGAAGGCGGCGCAAGCCATCCGGGACATTCCGGCGGTGTTATCCAATAAACCGTAATTACTTATTTTAATCAGGAAAGAAGAGTGAAAATCTGGAATTATATGTTGATGTGCGTGGTGGTACTTTGTACCTCCTGCGCATCTTCGAAGAAAGTGGTTTACCTGCAGGATGTCGTCCCGCTGAAGCAGCAGGATATCGAGCAGAAGTACGAGGTGTATGTCCATAACGACGATTTGCTGGCGATCATGGTGAACAGCAAGAACCCGGAACTGGCGTTGCCGTTCAATATGCCGATGGTATCGTATCAGTTGGGAAGTGGTTCGACAGGCAGTGGAGGTCAGCGTATGTTGGGATACTTGGTGGATAGTAACGGGGATATTGATTTCCCGATCCTTGGCAAGTTGCATGTGGCGGGGCTGACGCGTATGCAGTTGACAGAAATGATTAAGCAACGCTTGATTGACGAGGACTTGATCAAAGACCCGATTGTGACGGTGCAGTTCTTAAATTATAAAGTATCGGTGATGGGAGAGGTGAACGCTCCGGGATCGTTCAATATCTCCGGCGACCGTATCACCCTGTTGGAAGCCTTGAGTATGGCGGGTGACCTGACGATCTACGGACGACGCGACCGGGTGGCTGTGATCCGCGAGAAGGACGGGAAGCGGACGATCCTGATGCATGATCTCCGTTCGTCCGATATATTCAATTCTCCTTGCTATTATTTGCAGCAGAACGATATCGTGTATGTCGAACCGAATAAGGCGAAGGCCGAGCAGACGGATATCAACCAGAACAAATCGTTGGGTGTCTGGTTTGGCGCGATTTCCGCTTTGGTTTCCATCGCGTCTCTGATTGTGACATTAACAAAGTAAAAAAAGAGAACCTATGAACACAGAACAAGAAACGAACATCCGCATGGAAGAGAGCGAATTGAATCTGGGGGACATCCTGCAAACGGTGTTGGCTAACTGGTATTGGTTTGTTCTGTCTGTCGTGGTATGTGCCGGAGCGGCGTTCCTCTATCTGAAGTGGGCGCCCAAGGTATATACCCGGACGGCTTCGGTACTGATCAAAGATGATGCGAAGGGCGGTGCGATGAGCGAGTCGGCCGCTTTCGAGGATCTGGGGCTTTTCGGTTCGAAGCGGAATGTGGATAACGAGGTGCTGGTATTCAAGTCCAGGCGGTTGATGACCGAAGTGGCGCGTAACCTGCATCTGGATGTGAGCTACACGGTAAAAGACGGGCTGCGGACGGTGGAACTGTACACTCAGTCACCCGTACAGCTCTCTTTCCCGGATGCGGAAGAGGCACAGGCTTTTTCGTTGAAGGCGGTTCCTGTCTCCGGAAAGGAGGTGATATTGTCCGGATTCACCCTCGGCGGACAGGAGGTGGCGGACGGCAAGCCGGTGAAGGTGGCACTGAACGACACGGTCACGACGCCTGTCGGCCGGGTGGTGGTGGTCCCGTCGCTTTATTACGGCGACAAGTATTTCAATACGGTCGTGCAGGTGACGAAATCGCCGTTGCAGGATGTGGCGCTCCGCTTCCAGGGAGGCTTGCAGGCTACTTTGGCGAACAAGGCGTCGACGATCATCAACCTGACGCTTCAGGATGTCTCCATCCCGCGTGCGGAGGATGTGATCAACACGCTGATCTCCGTCTACAACACGGATGCGATCAACGACAAGAACCAGATCGTGATGAACACTTCCAACTTCATCAACGACCGTTTGATCGTGATCGAGAAAGAACTGGGGGATGTGGATTCGGATATCGAGTCGTACAAGCGGGAACACCAACTGACGGATATCTCGTCCGAGACGGGCATGTACCTGCAGACCTCCAGCCAATACCGCCAGGAGGGATTGAGTCTGGAGAACCAGTTGAGTCTGGCGAAATACATCAAGAACTACCTGACGGACCCCGGCAAGAGTTCGGACCTGATCCCGGCGAACACGGGCATATCGGATGTGAACATCGAGTCGCAGATCGGGGAGTTCAACGAGATGTTGCTGAAACGCGACAAGCTGATCAGCAACAGCAGTAGCAAGAACCCGGTGGTGCAGGACTTGAACAATTCGCTGATCGCGATGAAGCAGACCATCATCCGTTCGGTGGATAACCTGATCGTCGGCCTGAACATCAAGATCAAGAATATCCGGGCGCAGGAGGAACAGACGAGCCGCCGCATCTCGGCTGTGCCGACCCAGCAGAAAGAGGTCCTTTCGGTGGAACGCCGCCAGAAGATCAAAGAGGAACTGTATCTCTACCTGTTGAACAAGCGCGAGGAGAACGAGTTGACGCAGCGGATGACGGAAAGCAACGCACGTATCATCGACCCGGCGGCGGGAAGCAATGCTCCGGTGGCTCCGAAGTCGATGATGATCCTGTTGGCTTCCATCGTGCTGGGATGTGCGATACCGGCAGGTGTCTTGTGGCTGTTGGCGGTCAGCGACACGAAGGTGCGCTCGCGGAAGGATGTGGAGGGGGTACTCTCCGTGCCGTTCCTGGGCGAGATCCCGATGCGCGACAAGAAGGACAAGAGCGAGGTGGTGGTGCATGAGAACGGCCGCGACTCGGTTTCGGAGGCGTTCCGTATCGTGCGTACCAATATGGACTTCATGCGGGTGAAGGATAAGAAGATGCAGGTGGTGATGTTCACCTCGTTCAATCCGGGAGCCGGCAAGACGTTCGTCTCCATGAACCTGGCGATGAGTTTCGCCCTTACGCACAAGAAGGTCGTTTTGGTCGACCTCGATATCCGCAAGGGAACGCTCAGTTCGCATGTCCATGTATCGGACAAGGGTGTCACCAATTATCTGTCCGGTCGTATCGACAATGTCGATGAGATCATCCGGCAGAACGAGTTGTGCGACAAGCTGGATATCATCCATGCCGGTCCTGTTCCGCCTAACCCGGCTGAACTCTTGCTGGGGGACAGGTTGGAGACTTTGATCGCCGAGCTGCGTAAGCGGTATGATTATATCATCCTGGACAACGTACCGGCCGGTGTGGTTGCCGATGCAGTGATCGTCAACCGGGTGGCCGACCTGACGATCTATGTCGTCCGTGCGGGCAGAATGGACCGCCGTGCCCTTCCCGAAGTGGAGAAACTCTACCAGGAAGGCAAGCTGCGTAACATGAGCCTGATCCTGAACGGGACGGTTTACAAGCATGGCGCGTACGGCTACCGTTACGGGTATGGCTACGGTTATTCCTACGGCTATGGGTATGGTTACGGACAACATAAAAAATAAATAGAAAAGATGTTTTCCCTACTTTTTCCAAAGAAGAACGCGGTTCACACCGATTTGTTGAGGGGGACGGCAGATGTGCATTCACATCTGCTGCCCGGTGTGGACGACGGTGTGCAGAGCGCCGATGATATGCAGGCGGCTCTGAATGCGATGCAGGAGGCTGGTGTGGAACGTGTTTTCCTGACTCCTCATGTAATGGCGGACCTGCCTGACAACCGGCGCAGTTACTTGCAGGATCGTTTTGCTTGTATGAAACAGTTTGCCCCGGAAGGGATCGAGTTGAGGCTGGCGGCGGAGTATATGCTGGACGCCGGTTTCCGTTTGCAGATGGCGGACGGCCTCTTGACGTATGAGGACAGGCAAGTCCTGGTCGAGACTTCCTATCTCTCGCCTCCTCCCGACTATCTGAACTTGCTTTACGAACTGAGCTTGGAGGGCTACACGCCTGTCTTGGCTCACCCGGAACGGTATATGTATATGACGAAGGAGGATTTTTTCCGGCTGAAGGACAAGGGGTACAAGTTCCAGCTGAACCTGTTCTCACTTGCCGGCGTGTATGGCGCCCGTCCTGCCAAATATGCCGCATACCTGATGAAGGAAGGCTTCTACGATTATGCCGGCTCCGACCTGCATCATCCCGACGATTACAAGAGAAACCTTGCCCGCCTGAAACTTTCGGGCAAAATGCTCGACGGTCTCAGAGAGGTGCTGGAGAATAACAAGGGACTATAGTTTTTATTTATCATGCCATAGATAAAACTGATGAGCTTTCTACATGCCTCTTGATAATTCTGCATACCTTTGCATTTAACAAATCTAAATAAACCAATAATTATGCTTAACACTATTCTTTGTAAGAGGACGGCATTACCTTTAGGGCTGCTTTCATTGGCTCTGGTTCTGCCTTCGTGTGGTTCCTCCGAATACAAGAAGTATGCGGACAATCAGGCAAAACAGGTTGCTTCCATCCTTCGTGAGAACGGATGCATGCAGTGTCACTCGGCTACGGCGGCGACTCCTTTCTACGGTAATCTTCCTCTGATCGGTCCGACTGTCAAGGCGGATATGCGGGAAGGTACGCGTTATCTGGATCTGACGGCGATGCTGGAGGCGCTCGACAATGGCAAACTCGTTTCCGAAGCCGACCTGGCCAAAGTGGAAGATGCCGCTCTCTCAGGTTCCATGCCTCCCGCCAAGTATTCGCACATGCCGATGCACTGGGGGACAAACCTCGATAGCGACGAAAAGGCGGTCTTGCTTTCCTGGGCGAAGGATGTCCGTAAGAAGAACTATTCGACACCTACCGTCGCCGAAGAATTTGTCAATGAGCCTGTGCAACCGTTGATGGCTTCCATCCCGACCGATTCGGCCAAGGTAGCGTTGGGGTTCGATCTTTATCATGACACCCGTCTTTCCGGCGATAACACGATCTCGTGTGCTACCTGCCACGGGTTGGCTACTGCCGGTGTGGACCGCAAACAATATTCCGAGGGGATAGACGGACAGTTCGGCGGCGTGAATGCTCCGACTGTGTATAACTCGGCTTTGAATATCCTGCAGTTTTGGGACGGACGTGCTGCCGACCTGAAGGAACAGGCTGCCGGGCCTCCTTTGAACCCGGTTGAAATGGGCAGCCACTCGTTTGACGAGATATCGGCCAAGCTGGCGGAAGACAAGGAGTTGAGCAAACGTTTCCTCGAAGTGTATCCGGAAGGTTTCAACCAGTCTACGATCACCGATGCTATCGCCGAGTTTGAAAAGACGTTGCTCACGCCGAGCCGCTTCGACAAGTATCTGATGGGTGACAAGGCGGCTCTGACTGCCGAGGAGGTCTCAGGCTACGAATTGTTTAAGGAGAATAAATGCGCTACTTGCCATACGGGGGTGAACCTGGGTGGACAGTCCTTCGAATACATGGGTATCAAGGATAATTATTTCGATTATCGCGGCACGGGGCTGACGGATGGTGACAACGGACGTTATTCCGTCACGAAGAACGAACAGGACCGCCATCGTTTCAAGACGCCGACTCTGCGTAACGTGATGCTTACCCCGCCGTATATGCACGACGGTTCGATCGCGACGGTCGAAGATGCCATCCGCATCATGCACCAGTTCCAGATCGGTAAGAACATCTCGGACGCGGATACCAAGAGCCTCGTGGCGTTCCTGAACACGCTCACCGGAGAATATAAGGGCGAGTTGTTACAATAAAATCGAACTGCTACAATAAAATCAAGAGCCTTGCGTTATTGTAAAGTAAAACGATAACGTGTATGCCCTTCCGCCTGGTACATATCATCCTTCTGTTGGTCGCTTTCGCGGGCACGGGGGATGTGTGGGGCCAGGAGGAAGGGCTTGCTTCTTATTACCACAACCGTTTCCACGGCCGTAAGGCCGCCAGCGGGCGGGTCCATGATGCGGATGAGCTGGTTGCTGCCCACCGCACATATCCTTTCGGCACTTTCCTGCGTGTCACCAACCTGTCCAATATGAAGCGGGTGATCGTCTGTGTCACCGATCGCGGTCCTTTCCGCAAAGGACGTATCATCGATGTCTCTGCCGGTGCGGCCGAACTTCTGGATTTTAAGAAGAAAGGTCTTGCCCGTGTCCGTATCGAGGTCGTTCCGGGCAAGATAGATCTTAGCCTCCTCGACCTTCTCTATCCCAAGATTCCTTTTTTGGAAGTGGATCATCTTCGGGTGAGGCCGCCTTACAGGATCGGAAAGAACAAATGATCTGATGATTTTTATCCTATATTTGTAGTCCGATACACAAAAACATGTAATGGCAAAGATATTATTAGTAGAAGATGAAATAAACATCGCCTCTTTCATCGAGCGGGGCTTGCAGGAGTTTGGTCATGAAGTCCGCGTGGCCAATGACGGGCAGGCCGGCTGGGAGTTGGTTCAGCAGGAGGATTTCCAATTGTTGATACTCGACATCATCATGCCGAAGATGAACGGTCTGCAACTCTGTAAACAGTATCGCCAGACGTATGGCTACCAGTCGCCCGTTATCATGCTGACCGCCTTAGGGACGACGGACGATATCGTGAACGGACTGGATGCCGGTGCCGACGACTATCTGGTGAAACCTTTCAGTTTCCAGGAACTGGAAGCCCGTATCAAAGCCCTTTTACGGCGTACGGGGGCGGAACCTGCCGTACCGCTTCTGAGTTGTGGAGACCTGACACTCGATCCGTCCAGCCACCGGGCGATCCGTGGCAAAGTAGTGATCGACCTGACCGTAAAGGAGTACCGCCTGCTCGAATATCTGATTCGGAACCAGGGGACGGCACAGAGCCGGCTGACCTTGCTGAAAAATGTCTGGGACAAGAACTTCGATACGAATACGAATGTGGTGGATGTCTATGTCAATTACCTGCGTAGCAAGATCGACAAGGATTTCGACCGCAAACTGATCCGCACCGTAGTGGGAGTGGGCTATATGATGGAAGCATGAAGACCGGGAATAAGATTGCTCTTTTTTATACGGCTATCACGATCGGCATTATTTCGATGGTGACAGTCGTTTTCTATTTTGTGGCGACCGACTATATCAGCCGCCTCTACTATTCCTATCTGACGGAGAAGGCATACGCGACGGCACAGAAGCATTGGGAGAAGGATGAGTTGGACGAGGAAGATTATGCCCGTATCCAGCAGCATTATGAGGAGACGTTGCCTGTTGCAGCGGAAATCTTGCTGAACGCCGACAGCATCGCAGAGGCGCATAGCGTCTTGTCCCGTTACCTGACCGATGAGAAGATCGCTTCCCTGTATGCAGGCAATGTGGTTCGTTTCCATGAAGGGAAAGAATTAGGAGCGGCTGTCTACTATCCGGATAATGAGGGCAATTTTATCGTACTGGTTGTGTCGAGCAACCAGTACGGCGGGGATATCCAGCACCGGATCGGCTGGCTGTTGCTGGGGATGCTGGTGATCAGTGCCGTCCTGGTCTATTTCGTCGGCCGTTTGTATGCGACCCGCATGGTCGACCGTATCGATGCGGCTTACCAGAGTGAGAAGTCTTTTATCAGCAATGCATCTCATGAACTGAATAATCCGCTTACGGCCATCCAGGGAGAATGCGAGATCAGCTTGCTGAAGGAACGTACGTCGGCCGAATACCAGGCAGCATTGGGGCGTATCGCTTCCGAAACGAAACGCATCATCCTATTGATGAAGAACCTGCTTTTCCTCTCTCATGGGGATAAGGAGATCCTGAAGAATGCACGTGAGACGGTTTTGCTGGCCGACTTCCTGATGCAGTTCGTGGGTAACCGCGTTCGTTTTACAACCGACCATTTCGCTTTCGCTATCGAGGCGAATCCGCATCTGCTGAAGATCGCTATCGGCAACATCTTGAATAATGCCTGTAAATATTCGGGAGAAGCGCCTGTCGAGATGCAGCTGAAAGGTTCTGTCCTGACCATTACGGACATGGGGATCGGTATTCCGGAGGAGGAGATCGCCCGTGTGTACCAGCCTTTCTATCGTGCCTCCAACACACGGGAGTTCGCCGGGCATGGTATCGGACTTAGTCTTTCCATGCGTATCCTAAGAAGCTACGGGGCGGAAATCACGATTACGTCCGAGGTCGGGAAGGGAACGACGGTGGAAATCGAATTCCCGTAAGTTTTAGATTGTTACGCTTGGACGGATGGAAAGAATGGCTATCTTTGTTTTATTAGATAACACAAACACAAAACAGAAAGGAGAGACTGTATGAATATTATGAATATGATGTGGTTTATGGGGATGTGCTTATTATCGACAGTTATTATAGGTGGCTTTTTTATTCATCGGGATAATAAGCGTAATGCAGCTGCGAATAAAAAAGGACAGTCTTCAAAGGAAGGCTGAACGATATACTTCATTATAAAAACTATATATGGGTAGAGGTCAGGTTAAGCACTCTTTAGCCGGACCTTTCCTTTTCTACTACCCACCTTTTCCTTTCAACATTTAGGCTGTTTTGATTGTTAGATATAAAAACAAATAATATGGCATACAAAATTGCATTCTTTGGAGCTAAACCGTACGATATAGCTTCATTCGACAAAGTAAATGAAAAGTACAATTACGACATTCGCTACTATAAAGGACATTTGAATCCGAACAATGTGGTCCTGACGCAAGATACGGACGCGGTCTGTATCTTTGTCAACGACACCGCCGATGCCGCTGTGATCGATGCGATGGTGGACAATGGTGTCAAACTGCTGGCCCTTCGTTGTGCCGGTTTTAATAATGTGGATCTGAAAGCGGCCAAAGGAAAGCTGCCGGTCGTTCGCGTACCGGCCTATTCGCCTTACGCCGTAGCCGAATATTCGCTTGCCCTGATGCTGTCGCTGAACCGTAAGATACACCGTGCCTACTGGCGTACGCGAGACGGTAATTTCTCGCTGAACGGCCTGATGGGGTTCGATATGCACGGCAAGACGATCGGTATTATCGGCACGGGAAAGATCGCCAAGATCCTGATCCGCCTGTTGAAAGGGTTCGGAATGCGCATTCTGGCTTATGACCTTTACCCGGACATGAAGTTTGCCGGAGAAGAAGGTATTTCTTATGTTTCGTTAGACGAACTGTATCGCGAGTCGGACATCATCTCCTTGCATTGTCCGCTGACCGACCAGACAAAATATATGATCGACAAAGACTCCATCGACAAGATGAAGGAAGGCGTAATGATCATCAATACAGGCCGGGGCCAACTGATCAACACCAACGACCTGATCGAAGGCCTGAAGGAAAAGAAGATCGCGGCGGCCGGTCTGGACGTGTACGAGGAGGAGGGCGAATACTTCTATGAAGACAAGTCTGATAAAATTATCGACGATGATGTATTGGCCCGTCTGCTTTCTTTTAATAATGTGATCGTTACTTCGCATCAGGCTTTTTTCACGAAAGAGGCCCTGCATAACATTGCAGAGACCACCCTTCAGAATATCGAAGACTTCCGCTGCCACCGTCCTTTGGTGAACGAAGTTATTCTGTAAAAAGACGATGTTTATATCGCTGATTTATTATATTTTTGTAGCCATTGTCCGGTGTGAGCCAGGCAATGGCTATTATTTTTATGGTAAACAGATATGGATATAGACAGTCGCACAGGTCTGGTGCTTGAAGGAGGAGGGATGCGTGCCATCTTCACCGTCGGAGTGCTGGACTGCTTTATGGACCATGACATTTGGTTCCCTTATACGATCGGTGTGTCCGCCGGGGCGAGCAACGGTATTTCGTATGCCTCCCGGCAGCGCGGGCGTTCCCGTTTCAGCAATATCGACCTGCTGGAAAAATATGATTATATCGGTTTCAGGCATTTCCTCCGGGGGCGGGGATATATCGACATGAAATACCTTTTTTATATTTATCCGGAAAAATATTATCCGCTCGACTACGAGACGTATTTCAAGTCGCCGAACCGCTTCGTCATGGTCACCAGCAATTGCCTGACGGGGAAAGCCGAATATTTCGAGGAGAAGCAGGATGCAGACCGCCTGGTCGATATCTGTTGTGCCTCCTGCACGCTTCCGGTGCTTTGTCCGGTGGCGTATGTCGACGGTGTCCCGATGGTCGACGGCGGTGTCTGCGATGCCATCCCGATCCGGCACGCCATCGACGACGGTTTCCGCAAGAACGTGATTGTCCTGACCCGCAACAAAGGCTACCGTAAGGAAGAGAAGGACTTCTGGCTGCCCGGCTTCATCTACCGCCGGTATCCTGCTATCCGCAAGCAGTTGAAGCTGCGCTACCGCAACTATAACGAAGTGCTGGATTATATCGACGAGCTGGAAGCGAAAGGAGACGCGATCGTCATCCGTCCGCAAAAGAAAATGGAAGTCGGCCGCACCACCAACGACCGCAAGAAGCTGTCCGCCTTGTATGACGAAGGCTATGCCGTCGGCCGATCCATCGTCGAAAACAACCGGTTCGATTTCAAAACACCGGTGATTTGAAAACGAAACACCGGTGATTTGAATTCAAAACATATATGTTTTGGACATCGAGTGAAAATGAGGGCTTAAAATTCGGATTATTCGAGGAAATTGATTATATTTGTATATTAACACAACTAAAAGAATAAGTGATGATGAATAATTATGCAAATTACCTGTATATAGCTATTCGCGCCGCCCTCGATGCAGGCAAAGCGATCATGGATATTTATACTGATCCGGAATCCGATTTCGGCATCGAACGTAAAGCCGATAACTCCCCGTTGACAAAAGCCGACAAGAAGGCCCATGCGATTATCTCGATGGCCCTGTCCGTGACGCCTTTCCCCGTGTTGAGCGAAGAAGGAAAAGAGACGCCTTTTGCCGAACGTTCAGGCTGGGACATGCTCTGGATCGTCGACCCGTTGGACGGGACGAAGGAGTTTATCAAGAAAAACGGCGAATTTACGGTTAATATCGCCCTTGTGAAGGAAGGGGTTCCGGTATTGGGCGTGATCTACGTGCCCGTGCGGAAAGAGCTGTATTTCGCGGCTGACTCGTTGGGAGCGTTCAAGCTGGCGGAGATAGACTACGGATACCAGCCTTCGATGGACGAGATAAAAACGAAAGCCATACGCTTGCCTATGCCGATGGGACACCAGGGAGTCGTGGTGGTCGCCTCGCGTTCGCACCAGACGGAAGAAACGACGGCCTTTATCGAGAACCTGCGCAAGCAGGGACAGCCGGTCACCCTGATCAGTAGCGGCAGCAGCTTGAAGATCTGCCTGGTGGCGGAAGGAACGGCCGATGTTTATCCCCGTTTCGCACCGACGATGGAGTGGGATACCGCCGCCGGACATGCGATTGCACGGGCGGCCGGATGCGAAGTTTATCATATCGATGGCAAAACACCTTTAAAGTACAATAAGGAAGACCTTCATAATCCGTGGTTCATCGTCAAACCGCTCTGACGGGCGGTTTGTTCCGTTTGCTGAAACTTTTGGTCTGTAAGCAAGATTATCCCTAAAATTGGTTATCGTAGTAAGATTAGATTTAATATTCTTATTACATTTGCAACCCTAACAGATAATTGACAATTGATAATTAATGGTCTCTGTTCTTAATTGTCAATTGTCAATTGTCAATTGTCAATTGAAAGGATGAACTTTGAAATAATATTTGTATTGCTGGCATTGGTCGGCATGATCGGGGCGTTGATATGGGATGGGCTGAGGCCCGGAATGGTGTTACTCACGGTTGTGGTGCTGTTCCTCTGTGTTGGAATATTGACGCCGAAAGAAATGCTCGAAGGTTTTAGCAATAAAGGGATGATAACCGTCGGAATGCTTTTTCTGGTAAGCGAGGGTATTCGCCAGAGCGGAGCATTGGGACAACTTATAAAGAAGTTGTTGCCGGAGGGGAAGACAACCGTTTTCAAGGCGCAGTTGCGTATGCTTCCGCCTGTCGCTTTTGTATCCGCTTTTCTCAACAACACGCCTGTTGTCGTTATTTTCGCTCCTATCATCAAGCGTTGGGCGGAGTCGGTCAAGCTGCCGGCGACGAAATTCTTGATTCCTCTTTCGTATGTGACCATTTTAGGCGGCATCTGTACTCTGATCGGGACATCGACCAACCTGGTCGTACATGGCATGATCCTCGATGCCGGATATGAAGGGTTTACGATGTTCGAGCTGGGAAGGGTGGGGATCTTTATCGCGTTGGCCGGCATCATTTACCTGTTCGTGTTCTCCAACAAGCTGCTGCCCGATTCCCGCACCGATCGCTACGAGGAAGAGGAGGAAGACGGCAACCCCGGTAACCTGCACCGGGTGGAAGCGGTGTTAGGCTCCCGTTTTCCGGGTATCAACAAGACATTGGGCGAGTTCAATTTTACCCGTCATTACGGTGCGATCGTGAAAGAGGTGAAGAGCGGGGGACAGCGGTTTACCCGCGATCTCGATAAGGTGACGTTGCACGAGGGCGATACGCTGGTTCTTTGGGCGGACGATACGTTCGTGCCGACATGGGGCGAATCCAGCGTCTTCCTTTTGCTTGCCAACGGCAAGGACGGTACGGAACCTGTTTCCCGCAAGAAACGCTGGCTGGCATTGGGCTTGCTGATCTTTATGATCGTAGGCGCCACGATAGGGGAGTTGCCTGTGGTGAAAGAGGCGTTCCCTGAAATACGGCTGGATATGTTTTTCTTTGTCTGCATTACGACCATCATTATGGCGTGGACCAAGATTTTCCCTCCGAAAAAGTATACCAAATATATATCCTGGGATATTCTGATTACGATTGCCTGTGCCTTTGCTATCAGCAAGGCGATGGAGAATTCCGGTTTCGCCGCTTTGATAGCCCGCCATATTATCGGTATGTCCAGCAGTATGGGACCGTATGCCCTGTTGGCAATTGTCTTTATCATCACCAATATCTTTACGGAACTGATTACGAACAATGCGGCTGCGGCGCTCAGTTTCCCGATTGCCTTGTCGGTCGCTACGCAGCTCGGTGTGGACCCGACGCCGTTCTTTGTGGTGATCTGTATGGCGGCATCAGCCAGTTTCAGTACGCCGATCGGTTATCAGACCAATCTGATCGTGCAAGGTATCGGTAGTTATAAGTTCACGGACTTCGTGAAAATCGGTTTACCCCTTAACCTGATCACTTTTTTGATCTCGGTGTTCGTGATACCGATGATCTGGAAATTCTAAACAGGTGACAAACGATAGTTGGCAATTGGCAATTAATAAGATTACTGACAATGGAAGATAAACAAAATAACATCTATCCTATTTTCGATAGGATGATGACGAGGGAGGATAAGGAGCGTTTGTTGAAGCAGCGCAGTGTGATGGTGTGGTTTACCGGGTTGAGCGGTTCCGGGAAGAGCACGGTGGCGATAGCGCTTGAGCGCGAGTTGCACAAGTGCGGTTTGCTGTGCCGCATCCTGGACGGCGACAATATCCGCAGCGGGATCAACAACAATCTCGGCTTTTCGGCTGAAGACCGGGTAGAGAATATCCGCCGTATCGCCGAAGTAAGCAAACTTTTTATCGATACGGGAGTTATCACGATAGCGGCTTTTATCAGCCCGAATAACGATTTGAGGGAAATGGCGGCATCTATTGTCGGGAAGGAGAACTTCCTGGAAATATATGTCAGCACTCCGATCGAAGAGTGCGAGCGGCGCGATGTCAAAGGGTTGTATGCGAAGGCACGCCGGGGCGAGATCAAGGATTTCACGGGTGTTTCCGCTCCTTTCGAAGCACCCGAACATCCTGACCTGACGTTAGACACTTCCGTGTTGAGCCTGGAGGAATCCGTAACCCGTTTGCTCGAACTGATATTGCCGAAGGTTTCCCTTGGCGGGAAACAATAGTTTCCCCGGCATGGAATTTTTGTTCCTGCAGCATGAAAACATAGTTTCATGGCATGGAACTATATTAGAATAGAAAGGTAAGAATAATAACAACATTAAATAACATACAATGTCAGATTATAAATTAAGCCATTTACAGGAGTTGGAAGCAGAGTCTATCCATATCATCCGGGAGGTAGCTGCCGAGTTTGAGAATCCTGTGATGCTTTATTCTATCGGAAAAGACTCTTCCGTCATGGTTCGCCTGGCAGAAAAGGCTTTTTCTCCGGGAAAAGTTCCTTTCCCTTTGATGCACATCGATTCCAAATGGAAGTTCAAGGAGATGATTCAGTTCCGCGACGACTATGCGAAGAAATTCGGATGGAACCTGATCGTGGAATCCAATATGGAGGCATTCAATGCCGGTGTAGGGCCTTTCACGCACGGAAGCAAGGTGCATACGGACCTGATGAAGACGCAGGCGTTGTTGCATGCGCTCGATAAATATAAGTTCGATGCCGCTTTCGGAGGCGCCCGTCGCGATGAAGAGAAGAGCCGGGCGAAAGAACGTATCTATTCGTTCCGCGACAAGTTCCACCAGTGGGACCCGAAGAACCAACGTCCGGAGTTGTGGGACATCTACAACGCCCGTGTCCATAAAGGGGAGAGCATCCGTGTGTTCCCGCTGTCCAACTGGACGGAGCTGGATATCTGGCAGTATATCCGCCTGGAGAATATTCCGATCGTACCGTTGTACTTTGCCAAGGAACGCCCGTGCGTAGAGATCGACGGCAACCTGATCATGGCAGACGACGACCGTCTGCCGGAGCAGTACCGCGATCAAATCAAGATGCGCATGGTACGCTTCCGTACCTTAGGCTGCTGGCCGTTGACCGGGGCTGTGGAAAGCAATGCCGACACGATTGAAAAGATCGTCGAAGAGATGATGACGACGACCAAGAGCGAACGCACGACACGCGTGATCGACTTCGACCAGGAGGCAAGCATGGAACAGAAAAAGAGAGAAGGATATTTTTAATTAGTTGAAAGTGGAGAGTTGAAAGTTGAAAGTGGCTTCGTGTCACTATTTTCAACTTTCACCTTTCATCTTTCATCTTTCACCTTTCAACTTAAAATATATGGCAACATTAAATATAAAAGAATACCTCGACAGAGATGAACAAAAGGATTTGCTTCGCTTTCTGACTGCCGGATCGGTGGATGATGGCAAATCAACGCTGATCGGTCGTTTGTTGTTTGACAGCAAAAAGTTATACGAAGACCAGCTGGATGCCCTCGAACGCGACAGCAAGCGCATGGGGAATGCCGGCGACCATATCGACTACGCTCTGTTGCTGGACGGCCTGAAAGCCGAACGCGAACAAGGGATCACCATCGATGTGGCTTACCGCTATTTCAGTACGAATAACCGTAAGTTCATCATTGCCGACACTCCGGGACACGAACAGTACACCCGCAATATGATCACCGGCGGTTCGACTGCCAACCTTGCCATCATCCTGGTGGATGCCCGCACGGGAGTGATTACGCAGACGCGCCGCCATACCTATCTGGTTTCGCTCTTAGGTATCAAGCATGTGGTGCTGGCGGTCAACAAGATGGACCTGGTTGATTTCGACAAGAATATTTTCGACAAGATCGTTTCCGATTATAAGGAGTTTGTCGCTCCGTTGAATATCCCGGATATCACCTGCATCCCGCTGTCCGCTCTGGATGGCGACAATGTGGTGGAGAAGAGCGACCGTACGCCTTGGTACGAAGGGCCGTCATTGCTGGACTTCCTCGAAACGGTTCCTATCGACCAGGACCGCAACTTTGAGGATTTCCGCTATCCGGTGCAATATGTATTGCGTCCGAATCTGGACTTCCGCGGTTTCTGTGGGAAAGTGGCCAGCGGTATCGTTCGTAAAGGCGATACGGTGATGGCTTTACCTTCCGGGAAAACATCCAAAGTGAAGAGTATCGTGACATACGACGGAGAGCTGGATTATGCATTCCCTCCCCAGTGCGTCACCATCACGTTGGAAGACGAGATTGATGTTTCACGCGGTGAGATGCTCGTCCATCCGGATAACCTGCCGATAGCGGACCGTAACTTCGAGGCTATGCTGGTGTGGATGGACGAAGAACCGATGGACGCAAGCAAGCAGTTTTATATCAAGCATACGACCAATCTTACACGCGCCCGTGTGGACAGCATCCGTTATAAAGTGAATGTCAATACGATGGAACAGTTGTCGGTTGACAATGGAAAACTGACGACTGACGATTTGCCGATGAAGCTGAACGAGATCGCCCGTGTCGTCTTCACGACCGGAAAAGAACTGTTCTTCGATCCGTATCAGAAGAACAAACAGACAGGCGCTTTTATCCTGATCGACCCGATCACGAACAATACATCGGCTGTCGGTATGATTATCGACCGGGTAGATGCTCGCGACATGGTGACGGAAGACGCGTTGGCTGTACTGAATCTTCCGGAATTGGGTATCGGCCCCGAGCACTACGAAGCTATCCGTTCCGTTTGTAAAGAGCTCGAACGGCAAGGGGTTTCCGTCAAGTGTATAACAGAAAATAAATAAGGTATGGGATTACTGGAATTTGACAAACTACCGATCAATACTTTAGTGGGTGCTGACTGGAAAACGTTCAAGGCTGTGACAGCCAATAAAACGATCGACAAAGGATTTCGTAATAAATATTTCCTGACTAAATCCGTTTGCCGTCTGCTCAGCCTGTTGCAACCCTTCGAAGATGCGCGTTACCGTAAGATTGCGGACAAGCCGTTGGAGATGGACCCGGTGTTCATTCTCGGACATTGGCGTAGCGGGACGACATTCATGCACAATGTCTTCTCGTGTGACAAGCATTTCGGCTACAATACGACCTATCAGACCGTATTTCCGAACCTGATGCTTTGGGGACAGCCTTTCTTCAAGAAGAACATGGCGTTCTTGATGCCTGACAAGCGTCCGACCGATAATATGGAGTTGAAGGTGGATCTTCCCCAGGAAGAGGAATTTGCCTTGGCAAATATGATGCCTTACACGTATTATAATTTCTGGTTCTTCCCGAAGCATATGCTCGAATATTGCGACCGTTATCTGCTTTTCGACAATATCAGCGAACATGAGCGGGAAGTGTTTAAGGAAACGTTCCTCAAACTGATCAAGATTTCCCTCTGGAATACGAAAGGAAGTCAGTTCTTGAGCAAGAATCCGCCTCATACGGGACGTGTGAAGACCTTGGTGGAAATGTTCCCGAATGCTAAATTTATCTATCTGAAACGAAATCCGTATACGGTGTTCGAGAGCACGCGTAGCTTCTTTACCAATACGATCCAGCCGCTCCGCTTGCAGGACATCTCCAACGAGCAGATCGAAAGCAATTTTATCGAAGTATACCGCCGTTTGTTCTATAAATATGAAGAACAAAAGCATCTGATACCCGAAGGAAACCTGGTAGAGGTGAAGTTTGAGGATTTCGAACAGGATGCTTTCGCCATGACAGAGGATATATACAAGAAATTAAACCTCCCCGGCTTTGAAGAGTCTAAAGCTGAAATCGAGAAATACCTCGGGAAAAAGAAGGGCTATAAGAAGAACCAATACAAGTATGACGACCGCACGGTACGGCTTGTGGAAGAAAATTGGGGAATGGCTCTCAAGGAGTGGGGATATTCTTTATAATTGACAATTGTCGGCTCTGCCGGCTTTGCCGACTTAGGGATTTTAGAAAAAACAGAATTTGAAATGAAACAGAAAGCAAAATTCCTCTTTCTCTTGGGAATTGTCAATTGTCAATTGTCAATTGTCAGTTCCCAAGAGCACGTAGTGCCGTTCAGTTTTGGAGATATGGATCATTGGGTCGTTCGCGAGATACATGAATCCGGCATTATTGGAGGAAATACGAAGCATCTTTACGAGCTGGGGCCGACAGATACGATCATCGGCAATACAGCCTATACGAACCGGGGCGGTTCGCCGTGGGCGAACTCCAACGTGATGGCGAAGGTGGCAGGTGTGGTGAAGACGAATACATCTGTCTTCCCTGAAAGACGGGATGACGGTTGGTGTGCACGTCTGGAGACACGCATGGAAAGTGTGAAGGTTTTCGGCTTGGTTGATATCGAAGTGGTAGCCGCCGGTTCTGTTTTCCTCGGAACGGTGCACGAACCGATCAAGGGGACCAAGAACCCGCAGGCCATGTTGAACAGCGGAGTGGCGTTTACCAAGAAGCCGAAGGCTTTGCGTTTTGACTATAAGGTGAAGCTGGCTCCGGAAAAGGATCGTATCCGCAGTACCGGCTTCAGCCGCAAGACGACCGTTGCCGGACAGGATTCGATCGCAGCCATTCTTTTGCTCCAGAAACGTTGGGAAGATAAAGATGGAAATATTTATTCCAAACGTGTCGGGACAATGGTGCAGCGTTATACGGAATCCAGCAACGGTTGGGTGAACGATGCGACCTACCCTATCTTGTACGGCGATATTACGAAGCATCCGGAGTATAAGCCTTATATGCGGATTCAGGTGGAAGAGCGTTATGCCTTGAACAGCCAGGGTAAAAGTGTCCCTATTCAGGAAGTGGGCTGGGCGGCGGAAGGTGAATTGCCGACTCATATCGTCCTGCAGTTTACTTCCAGCCACGGCGGAGCCTATATCGGCTCACCGGGCAATACGATGTGGATTGATAATGTAGAACTAATATATTAGTTGAAAGTTGAAAGTTGAAAGTGATGAATTTTTCTTTTCAACTTTCACCTTTCAACTTTCACCTTTCAACTTTCACCTTTCAACTGAAAAAATGGTGGTAAAAGATAAAATAAAAGCACTTCGCGAAGCGCTGGAGCAACATAATTATAATTATTATGTGCTCTCGGCACCGACGATATCGGACCGTGAGTTCGATGAGATGATGAAGGAGTTACAGGTCCTTGAAGAGGCGCATCCCGAATATGCCGATCCTCATTCGCCGACCCAGCGGGTGGGGAGTGACCTTTCCAAAGAGTTTGAACAGGTAGTGCATAAATATCCGATGCTTTCGTTGGGCAATACCTATTCGGAAGATGAAGTGAAGGATTTTTACGAGCGCATAGCCCGTGACCTGAACGAGCCTTTCGAGATTGTTGCCGAGTTGAAATATGACGGAACTTCCATTTCCCTGACATACGAGGACGGACGTCTGGTCCGAGCCGTGACGCGTGGCGACGGGACATGTGGCGACGATGTGACGGCCAACGTGAAAACCATCCGTTCGGTCCCTTTGAAACTGATGGGCGACCGATACCCGGCAACATTTGAGATAAGGGGGGAGATCTTGCTTCCCTGGGCCGAGTTCGACCGCTTGAACAAGGAACGTGAAGAACAGGAGGAGCCTCTTTTTGCCAATCCGCGCAATGCTGCTTCGGGTACGCTGAAGCAACAGAACCCGGCTGTCGTGGCGGCTCGTAAGCTGGATGCCTATTTCTATTATTTGTTGGGAGAGGAGCTGCCGGCGGAAACGCATTTCGATAATTTAGAGGCGGCCCGTTCATGGGGGTTCAAGATCCCGAATGTGATCCGCGTATGCAACAGCTTGGAGGATATATACGATTATATCGCCTATTGGGATGTCGAACGCAAGAACCTGCCGGTTGCAACAGACGGGATCGTTTTGAAAGTGAATTCATTGCGCCAACAACGCAATTTGGGATTCACGGCCAAAAGCCCACGTTGGGCGATTGCCTACAAGTTCCAGGCCGAACGTGCCGTGACGCGCCTTAACTCCGTGTCTTTCCAGGTCGGGCGGACAGGAGCCGTCACTCCGGTTGCCAATCTGGAGCCGGTATTGCTGGCCGGAACGACCGTAAAGCGTGCTTCCCTTCACAATGCGGATATTATCGAAGGACTCGACCTGCATTTGGGTGACAAGGTGTTTGTGGAGAAAGGCGGCGAGATCATCCCGAAGATTGTCGGTGTCGATGTCGAAGCCCGCGGTTTGCTGGTGGGCGATAAGGTCCGTTTCATCCGTTCTTGTCCCGAATGCGGGACACCGTTGATGCGTCCTGAAGGAGAAGCGGCTCACTATTGTCCGAACGAAGCCGGCTGTCCTCCCCAGATCAAGGGGAAGATCGAGCATTTCGTCACCCGGAGGGCCATGAACATCAATATGGGGCCGGAGACAGTCGAAGATTTGTACGAAGCCGGCTATATCAAGGACACGGCCGATCTCTATACGTTGGAAATAGCCGATCTGCTGCGCTTGGAACGTTGGGCTGACAAGAGCGCCCGTAACCTGATGGCGAGCCTCGAAGAATCCAAACAGGTTCCCTTCGAACGGGTACTTTATGGATTGGGGATTCGTTTTGTGGGTGAAACGGTGGCAAAACGCCTGGTATCCGCTTTCCATTCGATGGAGCAGTTGGAACAGGCTTCTTTCGAAGACTTGACTGCCGTGGACGAGATCGGTGAGCGGATCGCCCGAAGTATCATCGCTTACTTTGCCGACGAGCGTAACAGGACGTTGGTGAACCGTTTGAAGGAATACGGGTTGCAGATGTCCGTGGCCGAAGAAAAGCTGGCCAACCGTTCCGAGAAGCTGAAAGGCTTGAGCATCGTTATCAGCGGGACATTCGCCAAGCATTCCCGTGACGAGTACAAGGCCATGATCGAGCAGCATGGCGGGAAGAACAGTGGCTCAGTGTCCGGCAAGACCGATTATATCCTGGCGGGAGATAATATGGGACCGGCCAAGCTCGAAAAGGCGGCCAAGTTGGGTGTGAAGATTATAAACGAAGACGAATTCTTAAATATGATAGCGGAATGAGACTGACGAATTATTTTATTAAAAAGAAAGTGCAGTCTTTAGCTTCCGGGGCTGCCGGCCGCAAGCATGAGTTTTGTGCGCTGGAAGACGCAGGCCATATCCTGGTCCTTTATCAGGCAAACGATCGCGAGCTTGTCGAGCCTTGTCTGGACGTCCTGCGTAAGAAGAACAAGAAGGTGCAGGCCTGTGTCTATGTAACCGGCGATCCGGAGGCAGATGCCTCGTGCATCCCGGTCCATGCCAAGAAGGATGTGAACGTCTGGCAGGTTCCTTCCGATGTCGTGCTGGAACGGTTCAAGACGGTCAAGGCGGATATCCTGATCGATCTTACGCGCCCCGATTGCTACCCGATGCAATATCTTATGCTACAGCATCCTTGCAGATTCAAGGTGGGAGTGAAGCATGCCGATATAGATTTGTATGATTTGTCCATATCGGTAACAGAGCGTGAAGATATCAAGCATTTATTCGAACATATATTATTTTATTTGCAGGCGATACGCTCAAAATGATATAAATTCCTTATTTTTGCAGCACCGTTGACAATTGACAATTATTATCATGGCAGACATAAATTTAAAAGGAATGGGTGTGGCGTTGATCACTCCCTTTAAAGAAGATGAAAGTGTAGACTATGAGGCGTTAGCCCGGCTCGTAGATTATCAGTTGCAGAATGGAACCGATTATCTGGTTGTGTTAGGTACCACCGCTGAAACCCCTACACTCACGGAAGAAGAAAAGAAGGATATAATCAATTTGGTCGTGACGAAGGTAAACGGACGCATTCCCATCGTGTTGGGGGTTGGCGGAAACTGTACGCGTTCGGTTGTCGAGAAGTTGAAAAACGATAATTTTGACGGTATAGATGCGATCCTGTCTGTCGTACCTTATTATAACAAACCATCCCAGGAAGGAATCTATCAGCATTATAAAGCGATTGCGGAGGCGACTACGTTACCGATAGTCCTGTATAACGTTCCGGGACGTACCGGTGTGAATATGACGGCCGAGACTACGCTGCGTATCGCTCGTGAGTTCAAGAACGTGATTGCAGTCAAGGAGGCTTCCGGCAATATCACCCAGATGGACGATATCATCAAGAACAAACCGGCGAACTTCAATGTGATTTCAGGAGACGACGGTATCACCTTCCCGCTTATTACGTTGGGAGCTGTCGGCGTGATTTCCGTAATTGGCAATGCTTTCCCGCGTGAGTTCAGCCGTATGGTGCGTCTGGCATTGGCTGGTGACTACGATAGCGCCCGCACGATCCACCATAGTTTTACGGAGCTGTTCAGTTTGCTGTTTATCGACGGTAATCCGGCGGGAGCGAAGAGCATGCTGAATGCGATGGGCTTTATTGAAAATAAATTACGCTTGCCTTTGGTTCCGACCCGTATCACCACATTCGAAAAGATTCGTGATGTATTACGTCAGTTGAGCATTAAATGTTAAGATTTTTCAGGCTTGTAGGGGTGGGGTTCTACTCCGCCCGATATCAGTAATCCCGCATCTACTTTTTCCGTTTGCGTCAGGATAATCGTACCGTCCTTGTCGGCAAGGAATACGCGGGGTATGGTGTTGTCGGCAAAGAGGGAGTAGACGTTCAGGTCCGGATCGGCGAAAAACTTCATATTGTACTGATGTTCCCGGAAATAGGCCGCTACCTGCTCTTCGGTTTCTCCACGTGCGATCAGAAGCACACAGACGGAGGGATCGTCTTTGTATGTATGATATAAAGTGGAAATATCCGGGAAGGCCTTCTGGCAGTCGGAACAGGTCGTACTGAAGAAAATAATCAGGGCAAATTTATTTTCCAAGTCTTTTTTCGATACCGTTCCATCCGGATTGGAAATGCTGAATTCGGGTAACGGATCGCCTTCCTCCAAAGCAAAGCCACCCTCAGGCGGCAATTCCTCGTGGATGCAGGCGGTGAGAGATAACAGACTGATTATGTAAAACAATAAATATTTCATGGGGTAAAGATACGGGTTGTTCGCCATACTTTGTGACTTTTTGCATGGATATTTGCATATTATCCTGTATATTTGTACCGGAATTTCAGATATCAAAGAACAAAACAGCAAGAAATACACTTGGTCATACAATCTAAAAATATGGTGCGCGTGATGCGGTTTATACTGGTCGGTACGCTGAATGCGTTAATTACGGTCTTGATTGTCTGGCTGATGATGGACAAGCTTGGTTGTAACTATATCGCTACCAATATCACCGCTTATGTGATTGCGCAGATCAATAATTTCTTCTGGAGCAAATATTGGATATTTTCATCCCGCACCGGTAAGTTTCGCCGTGAGATTCCCCTTTTTCTGATCGCTTTCGGATGTGCTTATTGTTCCCAATTCCTCGCTTTGCTTATCATGGTGGAAATCTTTGACTTGAACGAATATCTCGCCCAGTTCTTAGGATTGTTTATCTATGGTGCAGTCAACTATATGATGAACAAAAAAATCACCTTCCAACTCACCCCTTAATTCTTAATTTTTAATTCCTCAGTGCGCCCGTTCACGAAACTCCGACGGTGTCACGCCCTCTTTCTTCTTGAAGAAGGTGGAGAACTGTCCGGCATTCTCGAATTTGAGACTGTAGGCTATTTCCGAGATATTCATGCTGCTGCTGGTAAGCAGTTCCTTTGCCTTCAGGAGTTTTTGCTGCAATTGATATTGGGCGGGCGATACGCCTGTATATTCTTTGAACATACGGCGGAACCAGGAGTAGCCGAGCCCCAGGCGGGAAGCTATTTCTTCCGGTGTCAGCGGGTTTTCCACCTGCTCTTTCATCAGGATGCGGGCTTCGTTGATCTTATCCACAACGTAGGTATTCGTGAAGGAGTTGTTTCTTCTTTTATAATAGACCGTACCTAATATATGAAGGACGATACTCGAAATCATCTCCTGGTAGCCCGTCTTTTCCTGAGAGGCGAATTTCAGTATGTCTTCATATAGTCCGACGATCGTCGCACTGAGTCCGATGTGCTGTAACGGTTCCTCGCGGGTAAAAAAGCGTTTTTCCACGCGCCGGTCGATGTGGACACCGCGGAAACCGACCCAGTATTCGTCCCAGCCTGTCTCGCTGTCGGGATAGTAGCTGTGCCATTCTCCCGGAAAAAGCAGGATCATCGTGCCGGCGTTTATCTTTTGCATCTTGCAGGATTGCGAAGAGAAGTAACCGCTTCCCTTCGTGATATAGACCAGCTGGTATTCGTTCAGGATTCGTCCGGTCTGCGGCTTGAAGTTATAATTGTCCGGATGCTTCGAAAGAGGATAGTTCCCTTTCGGGGGAATAAACTGGTAGCCGACGGTCGTGACGACAATTCCCCACTCTTCGTCTATCGCACTTATCGTCAGATATCTCAATTGATCGCTTAGTCGTTTCTCCATCTCCTCTGTCAGATTTGAAAGGTTTAAAATCATTTTCAAAAGCAAAGATAGTAATTTACCGTTTACTTTTGCAATCATAAAACAAACAACTTTGTTGTACCATGAAGAAATATAACTTTTTAGCCTTTGATATAGGAGCGACCAGTGGACGTGCCGTGTTAGGCACTTTGGTTGGTGACAAATTTGAAATGCAGGAACTTCACCGTTTCCCGAATGCGATCATGGAGTTGCATGGGAAATATTACTGGGACATATACCGGTTATATGATGCCTTGAAAGAAAGCCTTACGATTTGTGCACGCCGGAACCTGCTCCCGGACTCTATCGGGATCGATACCTGGGGGGTGGATTTCGGGTATCTGGCGGAAGACGGCACACTGTTGGGGCTACCGCGTGCGTATCGCGATCCTTATACGGACGGTGCGCCGGAAGAATATTTCCAGCGTGTTCCCCGGTCGGAAGTCTACCGGCTTACCGGTATACAGATCATGAATTTTAATAGTGTTTTCCAGTTATTTAGGGCTAAAAAGGAAGGTTTCGGGCCGTTGGAGGCTGCCGAAGAGATACTGTTTATGCCCGATCTGCTTTCTTACCTGTTGACGGGTAAAAAGGTTTGTGAATATACGGATGCTTCCACCTCCGGATTGCTGAATCCGGTGACGAAAGAGTTCGAGGCGTCCTTGTTGGAAGCGGCAGGGGTAGCTCCGTCCATTATGCGTCCGGTAGTGATGCCGGGAACTTTTGTCGGGGAGCTGACCGATGCGCTTGCACGGGAAACGGGAATCGGCAAAGTGCCTGTCATAGCAGTTGCCGGCCACGACACGGCTTCGGCTGTCGCGGCTGTTCCGGCGGCGGATCGGGAGTTTGCCTATCTTAGCAGCGGCACATGGAGCCTTATGGGGATCGAAACGGAAGAACCGATTATCTCGGAAGAATCCTTCCTGCATAACTTTACGAACGAAGGCGGTATAGACGGGACGACCCGTTTCCTGAAAAATATTACCGGGATGTGGTTGCTCGAACAGTGCCGGAAAGAGTGGGAGAAGGCCGGGCGCGACTATTCCTATCCGGCGATAGTCAAGATGGCGGAACGGGCGACGCCTTTCCGTCGTTTTGTGAATCCCGACGATCCGCGTTTTGCCAATCCGCCGAGCATGACGGAGGCAATCAAGGCTTATTGCCGCGAGACGGGGCAGCCCGAACCGGTCGAGGACGACGAGTTTATCCGTTGTATCTTCGAAAGCCTGGCATTCCGGTACAAGGAGGTGCTGGCACTATTATCCGAAATAGCTCCTTTCCCGATCCGCAAATTGCATGTGATCGGGGGAGGCTCGATGAATAATCTTCTCAACCAATTTACGGCAAATGTAATAAACATGCCGGTTGTGGCAGGGCCTTCGGAGGCGACGGCAATCGGCAACTGCATGGTGCAGGCGAGGGCGGCGGGATTGGTAGCCGACCGTTGGGAGATGCGCCGTTTGATCAACTCTTTCCTTTCGCCGGCTGTCTTTCTGCCGGAAGGTAGTGGAGAGTGGGAAGAGGCTTTTAGGAAATATAAATCTGTAACCTCAAAAAAATAAGACCATGACAAAAGAAAACATTATCAGACAAGCGTATGAGGCAGCTGTTGAACGCTATGCAGCTGTCGGTGTGGATGCAAGGGAGGCAATGGACAAATTGCAGAAGATATCTCTTTCGATGCATTGCTGGCAGGCGGACGATGTGAGCGGTTTCGAGAACCAGGGCGGTTTGCTGACGGGCGGAATCCAGGTGACAGGCAACTATCCGGGACGTGCCCGCACGATCGACGAAGTGCGTGCCGATGTCTTGAAAGCGGCTTCTCTGATCGCTGGTAAACATCGCTTGAACCTGCATGAAATATATGGCGACTTCCAGGGCAGGAAGGTCGACCGTGACGAAGTGGAACCTGCTCATTTTGAGAGCTGGATGCAGTGGGCGAAAGAGAACGGGATGAAGCTGGATTTCAACAGCACTTCTTTTTCGCATCCGAAGAGCGGCGACCTGACGTTGGCGAATCCCGACGATGCGATCCGCAATTTCTGGATCGAACATACGAAACGCTGCCGCTGGATCAGCGAGGAGATGGGCAAATACCAGGACGATCCCTGTATTATGAACCTGTGGATTCACGACGGCAGTAAAGAAGTTCCCGCCAGCCGTCTCAAATATCGTCAGATACTGGAACAGTCGCTCGACGAGATTTTTGCAACTGAATATAAGAATATGAAGGATTGTATTGAGGCAAAACTGTTCGGCATCGGTCTGGAAAGTTATACGGTCGGTTCCTATGATTTTTACTTGGGCTACGGTGCGAAGAAGAATAAGATTGTGACGCTCGACACGGGCCATTTCCATCTGACGGAAAGTATTGCCGACAAGGTTTCGGCCCTGCTTCTTTTTACACCGGAGATCATGTTGCACGTGAGCCGTCCGATTCGTTGGGACAGCGACCATGTGGTGATCTTGAGCGACGACTTGCTCGATCTGGCACGCGAAATCATCCGTTGCAAGGCATTGGACCGTGTGCATATCGGCTTGGACTACTTCGATGCAACGATCAACCGTATCGGGGCGTACGTGATCGGTTGCCGTGCAACGCAGAAGGCCTTTATGCAAGCCCTTCTCGAACCGTCGGCAACTTTGCAGCAGTACGAAGCCGAAGGCAAATATTTCCAGCGTTTAGCTCTGCAGGAGGAAATGAAGAGCCTTCCGTGGACAGCCGTCTGGGATATGTTCTGCCTGCAAAACGACGTTCCGGTAGGTGAGGATTATATCGCCGAGATAGAAAAATACGAAGCGGAAGTAACAAGTAAACGTTAACCTTAGGGGCGAACACACAGGTTCGCCCTCTAAAAATAACATATATGGAAATAATCATCGGATTGATCATAATCGCAATCGGTAGTTTCGGGCAGAGCAGTTCCTACGTTCCGATCAACAAAGTCAAGGATTGGAGCTGGGAAAGTTTTTGGTTGGTGCAAGGCATTTTTGCCTGGCTCGTCTTCCCATTCTTAGGAGCGCAGCTTGCCATTCCCAATGGGAGCAGCCTCTTGGAACTGTGGAGTGCCGGCGGAGCTGCGGGGGCCGTTATCTACGGAATCTTGTGGGGGATCGGCGGGTTGACCTTCGGGTTGAGCATGCGTTATTTGGGGGTTGCGCTCGGCCAGAGCATCGCGCTTGGAACGTGTGCCGGTTTCGGGACGCTTTTCCCGGCAGTTTTTGGCGGAACGGATTTGTTTCATGGCGATGGCTTGGTCTTGCTGATAGGTGTGTGTATCACGCTTGCCGGTATCGCCGTGATCGGGTATGCCGGAAGTCTTCGCGCCCGTAATATGACCGAGGAGGAAAAGAAAGCGGCTGTAAAGGATTTCGCGTTGACGAAAGGTTTGCTTGTCGCTCTTTTGGCCGGTGTGATGAGTGCCTGCTTCAATCTGGGCCTGGAATCCGGCGCTCCGATCCTTGAGAAGGCGAAACAGTCCGGCGCAAGCGAATTGTTCGCACTGAATCCGGTCATCCTGTTGGTGACGATCGGGGGTTTTATCACGAACGCCTCTTATTGCCTTTTCCAGAATGTAAGGAACAAGACGGGGAAAGATTATTTCTCCGTATCAGGTGGTACTTTGCTGAATAATGTCTTATTTTGTGCGCTGGCAGGTGTTTTGTGGTATTCGCAATTCTTCGGGCTGGGAATGGGAAAGAGCTATTTTGCCGAATCTCCGGTGATGCTGGCCTTTTCATGGAGCATCCTGATGTCGCTGAATGTGATCTTCAGCAATGTGTGGGGCATTATATTGAAAGAGTGGAAAGGGGTGAGCCGGCAGACGATCGTCGTTTTGGTTTGCGGCATGTGTCTCCTGATATTCTCACTTTTGCTGCCTAATTTGATTTAAGATAATGATCGGATTGGAAATGGATAGGCATGGGACGTTAGTTCGATAGGTATGGAACTTAATTTCCATAGGTATGAAATTAAGCTCCCGTGCTTGTCTGTTTTTTGCCGGGTGAAGAACAATTTTGAGCCGGGGGCGTGTCCCTCATAAAAAAGATATATAAGTAAAATGAAAACAATTAGAAACAATGAAAAATTGATGGCCGAGATTGGCCGTATCGCTGAAGTGGCCGGCTATCTTTGGACAAAAGGATGGGCGGAGCGTAACGGTGGTAACATTTCCGTAAACCTGACCGACTTGATGAACGATGTCGAAAAAGCACTTCCCGCACTGGGACCGGCTATTCCTTTACAAGAAGCGATGACCGCTCTTGCCGGACATATTTTCTATGTCACCGGTACAGGAAAGCGGATGCGTTATGTAGCACAGGAACCGTTGGCCAACGGTTCCCTGATCCGTATCGCCGGGGATGGAAAAAGTTATGATATTATTGCTGAACAATTGATTTTGCCTACTTCCGAGTTGCCTTCGCATTTGATGATGCATAATTATCTGCGTGGCCTGGGTCGTGATAACAGAGTCGTTTTGCATACGCACCCGACCGACCTGATCGGCATGACGCATTGTAAACCGTTCTTGGATTCGGATGTCATCACCCGTACGTTGTGGAGCATGATTCCCGAATGTCGTATCATTGTCCCGAAAGGAGTCGGTATTGTTCCCTATGAAATACCTGGGACACTGGATTTAGCACGTGCAACCATTAAACAATTGGAAAAGCACGATGTCGTATTCTGGGAAAAACATGGTATTTTGGCAGTCGGTGAAGACCTGATCGAATGTTTTGACGCAATCGACACGCTAAGCAAGTCCGCCCAAATCTATTTCAGCGCACGCATGGCAGGATACGAACCCGCCGGCATGACTGACAAGCAGTTGGATGATTTGGTTCCGGCCTTCGGTTTGTGATAGGTTACGATCGTAAATGATGATTTATAGGTGTGTTTATAGCAACGAGGTATAGCTTTGTTTGTCACTACACCGGTAAATCATCATTCATATAAACACCATATACCATGAAAACATTATTTATTCTTATATCTCTATTCTTTGCCGTATCATTGTCCGCCCGGCAGCGCGATAGTCGTGTACGCGAATATCTACCTCCCGCACGCATCGTCTGGCAACAGGAAAGCCAGTTGATACAGGGTGCAAACCATTTGCTTCTTTCTGGAAACGGACAATCCAATCTTGTGAATCATAACATCTGTAAGCTTTCGAGCACCGACCGGCAGCATCCTGCCATCCTTCTTGATTTTGGAAAAGAACTGCAAGGCGGCTTGCAAATAGTAACCGGCATGCCGGCTTCGCACGAACCAGTCGCCGTCCGGATCCGTTTGGGTGAGTCGGTAAGTGAAGCCATGTGCGATATAGATGGGGTGAACGGTGCTTCCAACGATCATGCCATGCGCGATTTTACTATTCGCCTACCCTGGTTGGGGGTTATGGAAGTGGGTAATTCCGGGTTTCGGTTTGCTCGGATTGATCTTTTGGACGATTCCGTCGAATTGCATATTAAAGAAATACGTGCCATTTCCGTTTTTCGGGACATCCCATATAAAGGCTCATTTCGTTGCAACGACGAACGGCTGAACCGGATTTGGCAGACTGGTGCTTATACGGTACATTTGAATATGCAGGAGTATATTTGGGACGGCATCAAACGTGACCGTTTGGTCTGGATTGGTGATTTGCATCCGGAAGTGATGACGGTCAACACTGTTTTCGGATATAACGAGGTGATACCGAAAAGCCTTGATTTTATCCGCGATGCAACGCCGTTGCCTGGCTGGATGAACGGGATGTGCAGTTACTCCATCTGGTGGTTGCTGATCCAGCGCGACTGGTATTACTATCAGGGGGACTTGGCTTACTTGAAGGAACAGAAAGACTATTTGACCGGTTTGCTCCGTCTTTTGATCTCCAAAGTCGGTGACGACGGCGTCGAGAAGCTCGACGGAGGAGGACGTTTCCTCGATTGGCCGTCCAGTGAAAATCCGGTTGCCATCGATGCCGGCTTGCAAGCCTTGATGCTACAGGCGATGAAAGCCGGAAACGAACTTTGTAAGGTGTTGGGCGAAGATGCGTTGGCGGCAGAATGCGAGGCTGTAGGAAACAGGATGACCAAGGCCGCTTCGAAGGTGATAAAACCTTTCCTGAAGTCAGGTGTTGCTCCGGATGCTCCTGGATCGAAACAGGCAGCTTCCCTGTTGGCGTTGGCCGGACTGATGAAGCCGGAAGAGGCCGATCGGAGATATCTCGCAGTTAATGGAGGGCATGGATTCTCTACTTTTTATGGTTATTATATGCTTCGAGCGATGGCTGCTGCCGGCAATTATCAAGGGGCGATCGACGTGATACGCCAATTCTGGGGTGCGATGCTCGATTTGGGTGCAACTACTTTTTGGGAAGATTTCAACTTAGACTGGTTGCCCGGCGCTTCTCGCATCGATGAATTGGTTCCGGTAGGCAAGAAAGATATTCATGGCGATTACGGGGCTTATTGTTATAAAGGTTTTCGCCATAGCCTTTGTCACGGTTGGGCTTCTGGTCCGACTTCCTGGCTGAGTGAATATGTGTTGGGTGTTCAGGTTGTGGAGCCGGGTTGCCGCGTTGTCCGGATCACACCGCATTTAGGTGACTTGGAGTGGGTGGAAGGAACGTTCCCGACTCCTTACGGTGTGATCACTATCCGTCACGAAAAAGGCGCTGACGGGGAAGTACGGAGTCGGATCGATGCTCCATCCGAAGTAAAAGTTGTACGATAATCAAATCAGATAAAGATATGGTAAAAAAAAACACGCTGTTGATCTGCTCACTTGCCTTCTTCTCGCTGATGGGTTGCAAAGGTAAAAACGAGCTTACGGTTCCGGTGAACCTGCGAACAGAATACCTGCGCGAACCGATCGGTTTGGATACGAAAAGTCCCCGTTTCACTTGGGAATACAAAGGAAGTGAGAAGAACTTTTTGGCTTCCCGTTCGGAAATCCGTATCGGGACCTCGCCGGATAACCTGCAACCGTATACCGATAATATGACATTGGAACCGCATACCCGTTACTATTGGAATGTGACGGTATGGGATCAGGATGGAGACATTTGCGAGACTTCGGAAACGGCTACTTTCGAGACTGCCAAATTCAAGTCGTCCGACTGGTCGGGAAAATGGATAACCGACAGTCACGATAAGGAGTTCGAGCCGGCCCCCATGTTCCGCAAAGCTTTTACATTGGGAAAAGAGATTGAAGAAGCCCGCGTGTATGTGGCTGCCGCTGGTTATTACGATTTGTTTATCAACGGTAAGCGGGTAGGAGAGAACTATCTTGATCCGGGCTATACGCATTTCGACAAACGTATCCTATATGTGACACATGATGTAACCTCTCTTTTAAAACCGGGTGGCAACGCTATCGCTACCGTTTTGGGTAACGGCTGGCATAATGTACAATCCAAAGCTGTCTGGAATTTCGAGACTGCCCGTTGGCGTAACCGTCCCCGGATGCTCTGTGAATTGCGCCTACGCTATACCGATGGTACGACTGAAGTCATCGCCACCGATGAAAGTTGGCGTACCGCGACCGGTCCCTATACCTATAACAACATCTACAGCGGTGACAAATACGATGCTACGTTAGAAGAAAATGGTTGGAACGCGGAAGGGTTCGATGACAGCAAGTGGGATCCGGTACAAGTTACGGAAGCTCCGGCTCCCTTATTGGCCGCCCAGCAGATGCCGGGTATCCGGATTACGGAAGAATTGCAGCCTGTCTCGATGAAGAAGTTCAGCGATAAACTTTATGTATTTTCATTCGAAAAGAATTTTGCCGGTCTGTCCCGATTAAAGGTGAAAGGTGCTCCCGGTACGCGGATCACTTTGAAGCATGGAGAGTTGCTGAAAACAGACGGTCGTCTGGAACAGGGAAATATAGATGTCTATTATCATCCTGTGAAACCGGGAGAGGTTTTCCAGATGGATGTGTTCACACTGAAAGGAACAGGTGAAGAGGAAATCTTTATGCCTTCATTCGCCTATCATGGTTTCCAGCATGTGGAAGTTGAAAGTTCGGCTCCCGTAGTCCTGACAAAAGAGAGTCTGACCGGACTGTTCATGCACACAGCGGTAGAGCCCGTAGGCTCCTTCTCCTGCTCCGATCCGTTGTTGAACAAGATATGGAAGGCGACAATGGAAGCCTATCGTAGCAACCTGCACAGTATTCCGACCGATTGCCCGCAGCGTGAAAAGAACGGCTGGACGGCCGATGCACATGTAGCAATCGACCTCGGCCTGTTAGGTTTCGACGCCATCACCTTGTATGAGAAATGGATGAACGACTTCATTGATAACCAGCGCGAAGCCGGTGAGATCTCCGGTATTATCCCCTCCAGCGGCTGGGGATATGGTGAATGGCCCGGCCCGGTATGGGATGCTGCCATGTTTATCATCCCGAATGCTTTGTATAATTATTATGGTGAGACACGCAGTATCGAGAACCTGTATCCTACGATGTTGCGCTATTTGGATTATTTGAAAGCAAAAGAGAAGGACGGTGGTTACCTGACCTTCGGTTTAGGAGATTGGGTGTACTGGAAGTCTACGACCAATAACACTTATACCTCTACTGCTTATTATTATTTGGATTACACCTTGATGGCCCGTTTCGCCGGACTGTTGGGTAAAGATGCCGCCCCTTATCGGCAGAAAGCCGACGAGTTGAAGGCCTTGGTCAACCGTAAGTTCTTCAATCCCGAAACGGGGGTCTATGCTGAAGGAACCCAGACGGCACAGGCGATTGCCCTCTATTTAGGAATCGTACCGGAAGGTAAGGAGCAGTTGGTCGCCGATAAACTTTGCGAGGTCGTGCGTGCCAACAACCATTTCCTCGATTTCGGCCTGCTCGGAAGCAAGTCTGTTCCGGCCATGCTGACCCGCTACGGCTATGTCGAGGATGCCATGAAGATGATTACGAAGACGGAAGCTCCCTCTTGGGGCTATTGGGTGGAAACGATGGGATATACGACGTTGCCTGAAACCTGGACGTTAAGTCCTGAGTTCCGCGACGCCTCCCTGAATCATGTCTTTATGGGAGATGTCTCTGCTTGGATGATGAATCAGCTTGCTGGTATCAACTACGATGCTGTTGAACCAGGTTTCCGCCATATTCTGATTACGCCTCATTTCGTGGAAAGAGTGGATTGGGCGAAAGGTGAGTATCATTCTGTACGGGGCTTGATTTCGAGCGAATGGAAACGGGAGGGAGGCAAAGTTACTCTTACCGTGACGATCCCGTCCGGCTGTACGGCGGATATCCGTGTCGGCGATAAGACGGAAACAGTCGGGTCTGGTACACATGTGAAAACTTATTAAACGAGAATACCATGAAACATTATTTTCTGTTGTTACTGTTAATCGGATGTATCGCTTCCGGCCATGCTGAATCTGGCTGGAAAGCCCATTGGATCAATACGGAACGTTGTCAGAGCGAGACGAACACCTGGTTGGCTTTCCGTAAAACCGTCCATATAGACAAGGTTCCGCAAACTCTTACCGCTCGCATCGCTGCCGATAGCAAATATTGGTTGTGGATAAACGGTCGCCTGGTCGTCTTTGAAGGCGGGCTTAAACGGGGACCTTCTCCGTATGACACCTACTACGATCCGGTAGAGATAGCTCCTTATTTGCAAAATGGCGAGAATACGATTGCTGTGCTGGTCTGGCATTTCGGTAAAAGCGGATTCAGCCATGTGAACAGTGGTCTGGCTGCCTTGCTGTTTGAAGCTGTCGCTCCTGGTGTCGAGATCGTTTCCGACAAGAGCTGGCAATGCACCGTATATGATGCCTATCAGGATACTGAGGCGCCCTATCCGAATTATCGTTTGCCGGAAAGCAATATCCGTTTCGATGCCAGGATGGAAATGTCCGGCTGGAATCAGCCCGGCTACACAGGCAAGATGCCGAATGCCGAAATTATTTCGTCTGTCGGGGTCGCCCCTTTAGGTAAATTGGTCGAGCGTCCGGTACCCCTATGGAAAGACTATGGCTTGAAACCGTATGTCAGTGTCCGCCGGTCGTCTGCCGGCGATACGCTTTATTGTCGTCTGCCTTATAACAGCCAAGTGACTCCTTATCTGAAAGTGGAAGCTCCTGCCGGCAAGGTGATCCATATCCGGACGGACAACTATGAGGGCGGTTCTCAATACAACGTCCGCGCTGAATATGTCACGCGCGACGGCGTGCAGGAATATGAGAGTTTAGGCTGGATGAACGGTCACGAGATGCAATATATCCTGCCGGAAGGCGTGAAGGTGCTGGATGTGAAATTCCGGGAGACCGGTTACGATACCGAATTTACAGGTTCTTTCAGTTGCAATGATCCGTTCATGAACGAACTTTGGAAACGTTCGGCCCGCACCTTATATATAACGATGCGCGATAGTTATATGGACTGTCCGGACCGCGAACGGGCGCAATGGTGGGGTGACGAGGTGAACGAATTGGGCGAGGCTTTCTATGCCCTTTCTCCCTCTAGCCATAAACTGGCGCTGAAAGGCATCTACGAACTGATGAACTGGCAACGCGAAGACGGTGTGATTTTCGCTCCGGCCCCGGCTGGTAACTGGCGGAAAGAGTTGCCATTGCAAATGTTGGCTTCGGTAGGTTGGTACGGTTTCTATACCCAGTATTATTATAGTGGCGACAGTAGCTTTGTCGCCGGTATTTATGACCGAATGCACCACTATCTGCACGAAGTATGGCAAGTAGATAAGAGCGGCCTGGTTATCGAGCGTGACGGCGATTGGAGCTGGGGTGACTGGGGAGAAAACATCGATATGGGCGTGTTGGTAAATTGCTGGTATTATTTGGCCTTGAAAGCAGAGAAAGCTTTTGCCATCCAACTTGGAAAAACAGCCGATGCCGATGAGATCGGCCGTATGATGTACAGTATAGGGAAATGCTTCGACACAAAGTTTTGGACAGGATCAGCATATCGCTCTCCCGGCTATAAGGGAGAAACGGACGACCGTGCACAGGCGATGGCTGTCGTTTCCGGTTTAGCTTCCGCTGATAAATATCCTGCTCTGGTACAAGTCTTGAAGAAGGAATGCCATGCCAGTCCCTATATGGAAAAGTATGTGCTCGAAGCCTTGTTCCAAATGAATGAACCGGCCTTTGCTTTAGAGAGGATGAAGCAACGCTATGCGAAAATGATGGATTATCCTGAATATACGACCTTGTTCGAAGGATGGGGAATCGGTCCGGACGGTTTCGGAGGCGGTACGATCAACCATGCATGGAGTGGTGGCCCTCTTACGTTGCTGAGTCAGAAAGTGTGCGGTATAGAACCTACCTCTCCAGGTTTTCGTTCCTTCAAGGTTTGTCCCCAAATGGGCACTTTGACCGAAGCCTCTGCTACAGTAGATACGCATTTCGGCAAGATAGAGGTGTCGCTGAAACGCAAAGGTAAAAAGATACAGGCCACCCTTTCCGTTCCCGAAGGAACGACTGCCGAAGTCATCTGGCCCGATGGCTCCCGCAAGAATTTCGATCCGGGGCGTCATCAGGCGAAACATGTAGGCCTTAAAGGAAAAAAATAGTACTTTTGTATTATTCTTTCTATTACTCCTCTGCGGGTAAGCCGTGGTAATTTATAAAAACATCTCCCTCTTCGAGAGGAGCGTGGGGCATGTGATCTTCGTATATCGCCTGGCAGCATTTTTGAAGATTGCATGCCTTTTTTGTGTCCTGCTCAAAAAGGGAAATACTGTCAGGCTACTGCAATCGGTAAGTTAACGGGACGGTATATTGTACGCGGACGACTTTTCCGTCTTTCATCTTTCCCGGAGTCCATTTGGGCATCGACTTGACAATCCGTAAGGATTCTTCATCCAATGAGGGATATAAAGCCTGTGTCACTTTGGCGTTTGTGATGCTTCCGTCTTTTTCGATAACGAATGTGACGACTACTTTTCCCTGTTTTCCCTGTTGCTGGGCTTCTGTCGGATATTTTATGTTTTTAGCAAGAAACTGCAATAATGCATTTTGCCCACCCGGAAATTCCGGCATGATATCACATGTGTCATAAATCTTGTCTTTTTCCGGTGGAAGCGGATTAGCTGCTTCCATTTTGGAAACAGTAGTGGTGGCGAGAGCAGTCGGCTGTTGGATAACCTCTGCTACCTTTTCATTCAAAACACGTGCCATTGCATCGATATTATTGAGCAATAGCAAGCCTGCGGCCATTGGAACCAGTGCCAGGTATTTCACTTTTCTGGCGTTTTTATACCGATCTCTTTCTTTAGCCACCAGGCAAACGGATTTAGCCAGCAGGCGATACAGATGATTTCACCAGCCATCATGTCGATCGAATGCCATTGGCGGACGTGTGTTTGTTCATGGATCAAAATGTCATCAAGCCTTTCCCGTTGATGCGGATCGGATGAAATGAAAATCCAGCCGAAAAAGGAGTAGGAGGCTTCCGCTTCCGGAAGGATACAGACTTCAGTGCCGTTCAAAGTAATTTTCCTGCATTTCCGGTGTAAGCGGCAAACAGTGAACAGCTCTGCCAGACATCTGGATAGCAACAGGCCGGCTCCTGCCAGCCAGATAACTTGCATAACCTTGAGCCCGGTTTCTTTCCAGTCGGAGGCGGCTATTTCATTGCTTGCTGTCAGGACTGTTTCTTTAGGTAGCAACCCTGAATAGTAGCCGACTATACCTGCTACGCTTGTCTGGGTGGATAACCAGCCGCTTAAATCCGGTAAAGGGTAAAGGAACGCGATCAGGTAAATCGACAATAACACCCCTCTGCGTAACCTGAAGAACGTATCGTCACGGAATAATAGGCGATAACAGATATATAAAAATGCCAACGCCAGATTTACCTTTAGAAAATAGATTAGTATCGGAGTTATCATATTGATATCTTTATAATTGATTATTCTTCCTTTTCGATCTGATCCATCAAGTCCTGCAAATCGCTTTTGGATAATTTACGATCGCGGACAAAGAAGGAAACCATTTCTTTATAAGAACCGGTGAAATAATTTTGTACGACATTCGACATGAAAGTACGCTTGTATTCCGCTTCTTTCACACGTGGAGAAAAGAGTGTGATCGTTCCGAATTTCTTCGGGGTGACGTACTTCTTTTTTTCAAGGTTCCGGACCACCGATGCCACGCTGGTGTAGGGCGGTTTCGGATCGGGCATTTCGTTCAGTATGTCACGGATGAAACATGATCCTAATTTCCAGATATACAACATCACGCTTTCTTCTTGTGCAGTCAGTCTTTCCATTGTCTTGTTGTTTTTTTTGAATTTCAGATTACTATCTTTTCGCAAATCTACTTTATTTTAGTAGATAAGGGTACGTGTCTTATGGTAATAATTGTTAATGAGGAAAAAAGGGCTTTTTGCTTCCGGTGTTGTGGAGGATTTCATTTTCATGCCTGTGTGTTTTGATTTGGACTAACGGATCTTTAGGAAAAAGTACGATAAGAAGAAGGGAGGCGATAAGCCCTGTTCTTGTTTTTCGCTTTTTATTGTGTATCTTTGCCCAACAGAATCAAAGAAAAATACTTACCGGATGATAGACTTCAATATGATACCATCTCCCTGTTATGTGATGGAAGAAGAGTTGCTCCGCCGTAATTTGTCACTGATCAAGAGCGTGAAGGAGAGGGCGGGAGTTAATGTAATCCTGGCTTTTAAGGCGTTTGCGATGTGGAAAGCGTTTCCGATCGTGCGTGAATATATTCCGTATTCGACAGCAAGTTCGAAGTTTGAGGCCAGGCTGGCTTTTGAAGAGATGGGTAGTCGGGCACATACCTATTCGCCGGCATATACGGAAGCGGATTTCCCGGAGATTTTAAGATACAGCAGTCATGTGACGTTCAATTCGCTTACGCAGTTCGAACGTTTCTATCCGATGGTGCAGGCGGACGGAAACCGGGTATCGTGTGGTCTGCGCATCAATCCTGAATATTCGGATGTCGAAACGGATTTGTATAATCCTTGCGCTCCGGGCTCCCGGATGGGAGTGGTTAGCGACCTTTTGGATGGTCAGTTGCCCGATGGTGTCGAGGGTTTGCATTTTCATACGCTTTGCGAATCGAGTTCGTATGATCTGGAAAAGACGTTGGGAGAAGTGGAAAAGCGTTTCGGCCGTTTTCTGCCGCATATCAAATGGTTGAATATGGGAGGCGGGCATCTGATGACACGAAAAGGCTATGATACGGAACATCTGATCGGGCTGTTGCAGGCGTTCAAGGCCAAATATCCGAACCTCGAAATCATCATGGAGCCGGGAAGCGCATTTGCGTGGCAAACCGGATTTCTGTTGACGACGGTGGTGGATATCGTGGAGAATCATGGTATCAAGACCGCGATCATAGATGCCTCTTTCACTTGCCATATGCCGGATTGTCTGGAGATGCCCTATAAACCGGTGATTCGCGGGGCTATAGAGCCGGAAGAAGGAAAGCCTGTTTATCGTATCGGAGGAAACAGCTGTCTGAGTGGTGACTATATGGGCGATTGGTTTTTCGAGCAACCCTTGAAAGTGGGTGATAAATTGATATTCGAAGATATGATCCATTATACCATTGTCAAAACGACCATGTTCAACGGAATCCCGCATCCATCCCTGGCTTTGTGGAGCAAGGAGGACCGGCTCGTGATGTACAAGGAGTTCGGCTACGAAGATTACAAGGGAAGAATGGACTGAATCAATTGACAATTAATAAAGAAGAGGAATGTCTGGATTGTAAATCAGGTTGTGCAAATAAAATTGTCGATTGTCAATTGTCAATTGTCAATTATTTAGTAATTTAGCGCACTCATTCAGAAAAGAAATAATTAAGCAATAATTAAGGTATGGGTATTTTTAGCTTTTTCAGTAAGGAAAAAAAGGAAACTCTGGACAAGGGGTTATCTAAGACAAAAGAAAATGTATTTTCTAAGATTACCAGAGCCATTGCCGGTAAAAGCAAGGTGGACGACGAAGTGCTGGACAATCTGGAAGAAGTACTGATTACTTCCGATGTCGGAGTAGATACTACACTGAAAATCATATCCCGTATCGAAGACCGCGTAGCCAGAGACAAATATGTGACGACCAGTGAGCTGACAGCGATCCTGCGTGAAGAGATCGCTTCCCTGCTTACAGAAAATCATACGGAAGACCTGGAGTCGTTTACGGTTCCGGAAGACAAGAAGCCGTATGTCATCATGGTCGTAGGCGTGAACGGGGTAGGCAAGACGACCACGATCGGCAAACTGGCTTATCAGTTCAAGAAGGCCGGTAAAAATGTGTATTTGGGAGCAGCCGATACGTTCCGCGCCGCAGCTGTAGAGCAATTGGTGATTTGGAGCGAACGGGTAGGAGTGCCTATCGTGAAGCAGAAGATGGGTTCCGACCCTGCTTCGGTGGCATTTGACACGTTGAGTTCGGCAAAGGCGAACGGGGCGGATGTGGTGATTATCGATACCGCCGGTCGTCTGCATAATAAGATCAATCTGATGAACGAGCTGACCAAGATCAAGAATGTGATGAAGAAAGTGGTTCCCGATGCACCGCACGAAGTCTTGTTGGTATTGGACGGTTCTACCGGACAAAACGCATTTGAACAAGCCAAGCAGTTTACGGCTGCAACCGAGGTGAATGCTTTGGCGGTTACCAAATTGGACGGAACGGCCAAAGGTGGCGTCGTGATCGGTATTTCGGATCATTTCCGTATCCCTGTCAAGTACATCGGCTTGGGAGAAGGAATGGAGGATCTCCAGGTTTTCAATAGAAAAGAATTTGTAAACTCCCTTTTCGGAGAATAAAGGGAGTTGTACCATAATATATGAGGAAAAATAAGGTAGATATTATAACGCTGGGATGTTCAAAGAACCTGGTGGATTCGGAGCAGCTTATGCGCCAGTTCGTGGCGAACGGGTATACCGTCGAACATGACCCCCATAAGATTAATGGTGAAATCGTTGTTGTGAATACCTGCGGTTTTATCGGAGATGCCCAGGAAGAGTCGATTAATATGATACTCGATCTGGGAGAGGCCAAGAAGAAAGGGAAGATCGGTAAATTGTTTGTCATGGGATGTCTTTCCGAACGGTTCTTAAAAGACTTGGAGAATGAGTTGCCGGAAGTCGACCGTTTCTATGGAAAGTTCAATTGGAAAGAACTGTTGAACGATTTGGGTAAATCCTACTACCGGGAATTGGCTGCCGACCGCGTCTTGACGACTCCCCGGCATTACGCCTACCTGAAGATCGCCGAAGGGTGTGACCGTACCTGTTCGTATTGTGCCATTCCGATCAGTACGGGGCGTTACCAGTCCATACCGATGGAAGAGATCGAGAAAGAGGTTCGCCTGCTGGTGAAACAGGGTGTGAAAGAATTTCAGGTGATCGCCCAGGATTTGACTTATTACGGTTTGGATTTGTATAAACGCCATGCGTTGCCGGAACTGGTGGAACGCATCTCCGATATTCCGGGAGTGGAATGGATCCGCTTGCATTATGGTTATCCGTCCCATTTCCCTTATGATCTGCTCAGGGTGATGAGCGAACGCGATAACGTTTGCAAATACATGGATATTGCCCTTCAGCATATCAGCGACCCGATGTTGAAGAAAATGCGCCGTAACATCACGAAAGAAGAAACATATGCCTTGATACGCCGGATGCGGGAAGAAGTACCCGGCATCCATCTGCGTACAACCTTGATGGTCGGCCATCCAGGGGAAACCGAGCAGGATTTTGAAGAACTGGTCGAATTCGTAAAAGAAGCCCGTTTCGAACGTATGGGCGCCTTTGCTTACAGTCATGAGGAAGGGACCTATTCGTTTAAACATTATACCGATGATATCGATCCGGAAGTCAAACAAGACCGTTTGGATTATCTGATGCGTATACAAGAAGGCATTTCGGCCGAAGTGAACGGTTCCAAGATCGGAAAGGTATTCAAGGTGATGATCGATCGGGAAGAAGAAGATTTCTATGTCGGCCGTACGGAATTCGACTCGCCGGAGGTCGACCCGGAAATACTTGTTTCTAAAGAGAAGCTGTTGATTCCCGGAATGTTTTATAACGTGCGGATTGACGATGCGCAAGCTTTCGACCTGTATGGAAGCGTACTTTAATTTGACATAAAAACTGCAAAGATGTTTGTCGGTTTACGAAAAAATAACTAATATAGCTGCATAATCTATTAATGGACGCGGATATGAAAAATAAGGAACTGGTTACTGAACTTGCCGCCCGTATGGGTTGGACTGCGCAGGAAGTTACTGAAACGCTTTCTGTCCTGAGTTCCGTCGTCAGTTCGCGTCTGGTAGATAACGACACCATATATTTGCAGGGCTTCGGTCAGTTTGAGGTGAAAAAAAAAGCGGAACGGATCTCTGTCAATCCTTCAAACGGAAAACGGTATTTAGTCCCCCCAAAACTTGTCCCGGTGTTCAAACCCGGAACGACCGTCAAGAATAAACTAAAAGAATTAGGCGACCATGAATAACCGGCTGGCGATACAGGATCTGGCCGGTCTGTTGGCCGAATATACAGGTAAGGACAAGAATAGTTCCGAGCGCTTTTTGAGAGAATTCATAGCGGTCGTGTCGGAAGGTGTCTATACGGATAAACTGGTAAAGGTCAAAGGGCTCGGTACTTTTAAGATCATTCCGGTGGAGAAGCGTGAAAGCATTCATGTGAATACGGGTGAACGTTTTGTAATCCCGGAACATTACAAGTTTTCCTTCCTGCCGGACAAGGAACTGCGGGAGCTTGTTAATAAACCGTTCTCTTTTTTTGAAACGACCGAACTGCGGGAGAATGTCGATTTTACCGATATGGATGTCGTGTTGGACGAACCGGACATAAAAGAGACGGAAGACGAATCGATTGAGGAGATGATACCGGAAGAGAAACATCTTCCCGAAGAAGAACCTGTTGTCTTCTCGGAAGAGGGATCTGCTGTTCCTCCGGAAGAAGACCCGGTTGTCTTTTCAGAAGAAGAACCTGCCGGGCAGCCCGAAGATGAAGGGATGGATACCCTTGAACCGGTTGTGGACGAACGTTCAGATAGTTCCGGACCTGACAGTCCGATCGAAGAGGTAGAAACTGGTCCGGATGCGGAAAGAAAGAAGCCCCGCACGAAGCGGATTGCCGTTGTTTCTATGTTTGTATTCCTTCTTATGCTATTCAATATCGGGCTTTACCTGAATCGCACGTACTTTTTCGAAAAGGAAAAAGAGCTCTTGAGGATTGATACGGTCTTTCCCAAAGGAGAGACTGTTGCGACCGAAGCCGTTCCGGATACGACAATCGTTTTTGCCAATGAAGATTCCTCCCAGACTGTGGGTGAAACAACGGTGGAAAATCCGGAAGTTGAACCCGAAGCCGTTTCGCCTAAAGTCATTGCCCGTGTCAAGATCGAGTCGGGAAGCCGCCTGACGCTGATCTCGTTGAAATATTACGGAAGCAAATTGTTTTGGGTATATCTGTATGAATATAATAGAGCTGTCATAACGGACCCGAATAACGTGCCTATCGGCACTGTGATCGAGGTGCCTGCACCGGAAATGTACGGCATCGACCGTCGTGATCGTTCTTCCATTGAAAAAGCCGCTGCCCGCCAGACTGAGATACTGAGTGGCAAACTGTAATAAAAACTCTCTCTTTTAAGTAAAATAAAACAAAATAGTTCTGTGCAGGTTAGTATTATTTAACTGCGAAAGTGCAGAATACGAATTTAACATTTCTAATTTTGTGCATCTTAAAAAAAGCAAGTAAAAAATAGTAACAATATAATTGAAAAAAATCTATGAGTCAGACAGTAGACATTCGTGAGTTGAACGAGCGAATTGAAAGTAAAAGTTCGTTTGTGAACATGATTACGATGGGTATGGACCAGGTAATTGTTGGACAGAAACATTTGGTTGAATCATTATTGATCGGTCTGCTTTCAGATGGCCATATCCTGCTGGAAGGTGTGCCGGGATTGGCAAAGACATTGGCCATTAAGACACTGGCATCATTGATCGATGCGAAGTATAGCCGTATCCAGTTCACGCCGGACTTACTGCCGGCTGACGTGATCGGTACGATGATTTATAGTCAGAAAAGCGAAGAATTCCAAGTCAAACAAGGTCCAGTCTTCGCTAATTTTGTATTGGCGGATGAAATCAACCGTGCTCCGGCAAAGGTGCAGAGTGCCCTTCTGGAAGCAATGCAGGAACGCCAGGTGACAATCAGCGAAAATACATACAGATTACCGTCTCCTTTCTTGGTAATGGCGACCCAGAACCCGATCGAGCAGGAAGGAACCTATCCGCTGCCTGAAGCACAGGTAGACCGTTTCATGCTGAAGGTCATCATCAACTATCCGAAGAAAGAAGAAGAAAAGTTGATTATCCGTCAGAATATCTCCGGAGTGAAGCCGGACATCAAACCGATCCTGACGAAGGAAGAGATCCTCGAAGCCCGTAAGGTTGTCCGTGAGGTTTATCTGGACGAAAAGATCGAACGCTATATCGTAGACATTGTGTTTGCTACCCGCTTCCCGCAGGAACATGGTTTGGCAAACCTGGCTAACATGATCTCCTTCGGAGCCTCTCCGCGTGCGTCCATCAGTTTGGCGCTGGCTGCCCGTGCGTATGCCTTTATCAAACGCAGAGGATATGTGATCCCCGAAGATATCCGTGCCGTATGCCACGACGTGATGCGTCACCGTATCGGTTTGAGCTACGAAGCGGAAGCCAATAACCTGACCTCCGAAGAGGTGATCAGCGAAATCCTGAACAAAGTCGAAGTCCCTTAAATAGTTGAAAGTTGAGAGTTGAGAGTTGAAAGTTGCGTAAGCAGCCCGTTTTTAGCTCTCCTTATTAACTCTCAACTTTCAACTCTCAACTTTCAACTGAATAATATGGAAACAAGTGAACTATTAAAGAAGGTTCGACGGATTGAGATAAAGACGCGCGGCTTGTCACGCAATATTTTTGCTGGGCAATACCATTCGGCGTTCAAAGGGCGCGGTATGGCGTTCAGCGAAGTGCGCGAGTATCAATACGGAGACGATATCCGTGATATTGACTGGAACGTGACCGCACGTTACGTCCGCCCATACGTGAAGGTGTTCGAAGAAGAACGGGAGCTGACGGTGATGTTGCTGATCGACGTGTCGGGCAGCAGGGACTTCGGTTCCGTGAATGTAATGAAGAAAGAAGTCATTACGGAGATTGCGGCGACACTGGCTTTCTCGGCTATCCAGAACAACGACAAGATCGGTGTGGTGTTCTTCTCCGACAAGATAGAGAAATTCATTCCTCCTCAGAAAGGGAAGAAGCACATCTTGTATGTCATTCGCGAACTGATCGACTTCCAGCCGGATAAAAAACAGACCAACATTGCACAGGCATTGAAATATCTGACCAATGCGATCAAGAAGCGCTGTACGGCTTTCCTGATCTCCGACTTTATCGACAAGGATGGTTTCAAGGATGCCTTGACCATTGCCAACCGCAAGCATGACGTGGTGGCCATACAGGTGTATGACCGCCGCGAGACGGAACTACCGGCTGTAGGGTTGATGAAGATCAAGGATGCGGAGACCGGACAGGAACGCTGGATAGACAGCTCGTCTGCCCGTGTACGGGCCGCCTACAAGGAATGGTGGGACCGCCGACAGGCTGCCATGAGCGATTCATTCAAGAAATGTCGTGTCGATTCGGTCTCCATCCGTACGGAAGATGATTATGTGAAAGCATTGATTGCTCTTTTTGACAAACGTAATTAAAGCAAACAAATGAAATTAATAAAGAAAAGCATTCTGTTACTTGCACTTGCCGGTGGAACATTCCTGTCCGGCGGGAAAGCATATGCGCAGCAGACGCTCGTTGACGTTCGTGTCGACTCTGCCGCCATACTGATCGGAGAGCAGACTGTTTTACATTTGACGGTAACGGCAGACAAAGATAAGGCCGTCCAGCTTGTCATCCCACGTGACACGTTGATGGCAGGAGTGGAGGTGCTGGAAATTCCGAAAGCGGACTCCACCTTGATCGAAAACGACCGCCTGCTGATCGAGCAGGACTTGCTGGTGACCTCTTTCGACTCTTCTCTATATTTGTTGCCCCCGTTTATGGTGATCGACGGGGCGGATACCGTTTACTCCAACCAGGTGGCCTTGAAGGTGTCGACGGTTCCTGTCAATGCCGACAAACCGGAGGAGTTTTACGATATTAAAAACGTCTGGAAGCCGCCTTTTGTATTGGCCGATTACTATCCCTGGATATTCGGCGTGTTGCTGACTCTGTTCCTGATCTGTGTGGTTGCCTATGTGATCAAACGTATGCGTAACCGTCAGTCCATCCTGCCGTTCAAGAAGCCGGAACCTAAACTTCCGCCTCACGAACAGGCGATCAAGGAACTTGACGAGATCAAGCAGCAGAAGCTCTGGCAACAGGGGCGTAGCAAGGAGTATTATACATTGATTACGGATACGTTGCGTCGTTATATTGTGGATCGTTTCGGTATCAATGCGATGGAAATGACTTCCGGTGAGATACTCGATATCATCCGTAAGCAGCAGGAGGCGACTTCTGTCTATGAAAGCCTGAAGCAGATCATGCAACTGGCCGATTTCGTGAAGTTCGCGAAGATGAATCCGCTGCCCGATGAAAACGACTTGAGTTTGATGAACGCTTATCTGTTCATTAACCAGACGAAGGAGGAAGAGATTCCCGTTCCCGGAGAAGGTGAAAAGGCTGAAGGTGAAGTAAAGTCTGTAGAAAAGAATGATTCAAATATAAGTAAAGAATAAGATGATATTTGCAAATCCTACATATCTGTATTTGTTATTGTTGCTGATCCCGATGATCGGATGGTACGTCTACAAACTGAGCAAGAATCAGGCAAGTTTGCAGGTATCGTCTACAGAAGGTTTCGATGCTCCGGGAGCAAGCTCCTGGAAAGTCTGGCTCAGGCATATCCCTTTCATTTTGCGTATGGCGGCGGTGGCTGTCCTGATCGTGATATTGGCGCGGCCGCAGTCGACCAACAGTTGGCAGAACTCTTCGACGGAAGGTATCGACATCGTGCTGGCAATGGATATCTCGACCAGTATGATGGCGCAGGACTTGAAACCGAACCGTCTGGAAGCATCCAAAGATGTGGCGTCCGCTTTCATCAACGGCCGTCCGAACGATAATATCGGTTTGGTCGTGTTTGCGGCGGAGAGTTTCACGCAATGCCCGTTGACAACCGACCATACGGTTTTGTTGAACCTCTTCAAGGATGTCCAGCCGGGTATAATCCAGGATGGGACGGCGATCGGTCTGGGGTTGGCGAATGCTGTCAGCCGTATCAAGGATAGCCAGGCCAAGTCGAAAGTGATTATCTTGTTGACGGATGGTGTGAACAACCAGGGCGAGATCGCTCCAGTGACGGCTGCCGAGATAGCCAAGACGTTCGGGGTCCGTGTCTATACGATCGGTGTCGGAACGCAGGGCAAGGCTCCTTATCCGTTCCAGACGGCCTTCGGTGTCCAGTATATGGATGTCGATGTGGAGATCGACGAGCCGACCCTGAAGCAGATTGCCGCTACGACCGGCGGACAGTATTTCCGTGCGACGGATAATGCCAGCCTGAAGGAGATCTATTCGGAAATCGATAAGATGGAGAAGACGAAGATCAGCGTGCAGGAATACAGTAAAAAGCAGGAAGAGTACAAGAATTGGGCGATCCTGCTGTTCTCGCTGTTGCTGGTCGAGATATTATTGAGAAATACATTGTTAAGAAATATACCGTAAATATAAAAGGCTTATGTTTCGTTTTGCACATCCGGACTTTTTATACTTGCTCTTCTTGCTTCCCGTACTGGTTGCATTCTATGTGTATGCAATCGTCTTGAAAAAGAAGGCAATCAAGAAATATGGTAATCCCGAATTGTTGGCAGAGTTGATGCCGGAGGTTTCTCCCAAGCGTCAGCATCTGAAGTTTTGGCTGTTGTTCGGAGCCATCACGATGGTTATCATAGTTATGGCCGGACCGCAGTTCGGCTCCAAACTGGAGACAGTGAAGCGTCAGGGAGTGGAGATCATGGTTTGTCTGGACGTATCCAATTCGATGTTGGCAGAAGATGTCTCGCCGGATCGCCTGTCCAAGGCCAAGCAGATGTTGTCTAAGCTGACTGACGGCTTTTCTAATGATAAGGTCGGACTGATCGTTTTCGCAGGAGATGCTTTCACGCAGCTTCCTATCACTTCCGATTATGTCTCGGCCAAGATGTTCCTTTCATCCATCAACCCGTCGATGGTGTCGACACAAGGTACGGCTATCGGCGCAGCTATCAACCTGGCGATGCGTTCCTTTACACCGAGCGAGACATCGGACAAGGCGATTATCCTGATCACCGATGGCGAGAACCACGAAGACGATGCCGTGAAAGCAGCTGCCGCAGCAGCAGAAAAAGGCATTCATGTGAACATTGTCGGCATGGGCGACCCGAAAGGTTCTCCGATCCCGGTAGACGGCAGCAACAACTACATGAAGGATAAGGATGGGAATGTGGTGATCACGAAACTAAATGAAGAGATGTGTCAGGAGATTGCGGCTGCCGGCCATGGGACGTATGTCCGTGCCGACAACACCAATTCAGCGCTTCGTGCACTTCAAAAAGAGATCGATAAAATGAATAAATCGGAACTGGACAGCAAAGTCTATTCGGAATATGACGAACGTTTCCAGACGTTTGCCTGGATCGCATTAATTCTGCTTTTAGTGGATTTCATGACGCTGGACCGCAAGAACCGTGTATTCAAAAAAGTAAAATTATTCTCTTAAAATGCTATGGATAAGATGAAACGTATGCGAAAATCGATTATATGGATGGCGGCATTCATGTTCTGCTGCGGGGCTGTGTTTGCCCAGAAGGCGGAACGTAAGAATGTGCGGGAGGGGAATAAACTTTATGAGACGGAGAAGTTTACCGAGGCGGAAATCGCCTACCGGAAAAGTTTGGAAGTGAACCCGCGTTCGTTCGAAGGAACTTATAACTTGGGGAACGCTTTGTATAAGCAGAAGAAATTCCCTGAAGCTGCTGAGCAGTACCAGTTGCTAGCCGGACAGGGGGAGAAGATGATCGAAACGCCCGAAGGTAAAGCTCGCTTGGCTGAGATTTACCATAATGTCGGAAATATTGGCATGCAGAGTAAAGAGTATGCCAAAAGTGTCGAAGCTTACAAACAGTCTTTGCGCTTGAATCCGAAAGATGATGAAACACGTTATAATTTGGCTTTGGCACAAAAGTTGTTGCACGATCAGCAGAATCAGCAGAATGAAGATCAAAATCAGGATCAGAACGAGGACAAGAAGGAAGATCAGGATAAACAGGATCAACAGCAGCAGAACCAAGATCAGCAACAACAGCAGGATGATAAGAAGCAGGATAAGACACAGGAACAACAGCCGCAGCAGCAGGAACAGATGAGCAAGGATAACGCTCAGCAGATGTTGGATGCCTTCCTGCAGGATGAAAAAGACACTCAGGAGAAGGTGAAGAAAGCGCAGGCTCAACAGCAACAGCGTCGTCGCACGGATAAGGAGTGGTAAACGGAAATTGAAAATTAAGAATTAAAAATTAAAAAATAAGGATTGAGGAATGAGGAAATTAGTTTTCTTATTTGTTCTTTTTGCAACTTTCGGAGTGGTAGCCAGAGCGGCGGATGTGACGTTCAAGGCTTCTGCTCCGGAAGCTGTTGTTATGGGAGAAACTTTCAGATTGTCGTACACGGTGAATGCGGAAGGTAGAGATATACGTGTACCGGAAATACCGGACTTTGAGGTATTGATAGGTCCGTCTACTTCCACAAATATGAGTACCCAGATTATTAACGGTAAAATGACAACCGAAACGTCATTGACGTTCACCTATATCCTCCAACCGAAGAAAGAGGGTACTTTCAATATCGCACCGGCAACAATCAAGGTCAAAGGCGCCAATTACACATCTAACGCATTGGTGATAAAAGTGCTTCCTCCCGATAAGGCGGAAGAGGCAACCAAAGGCGGTTCGACCGGTACCGGTATCAGTAAGGACGATGCTTTTCTGACAATCGATGTTTCTAAACGGAATGTATATGAACAGGAAGGTATTTTGGTTACATTTAAATTGTATGTAAGAAAAGATATCGGAGGGATCGACCAGCCTAAGTTCCCCGAATTTACAGGTTTCCTTGCCCAAGAGGTAGAACTGCCGCAAAATAAGCAGCTGGTAATGGAGAACTATAAGGGAAAGAACTATGGAACTGCCATTATAAAACAGACGGTGCTGTACCCTCAGCGTTCAGGGAAGATTACGATCCCTTCCGGGAAACTGGATATTGTTTTGCGTGTGCCCGGACCGGCCAGACAGAGAACCAGCGTATTCGATGATTTCTTCGGTTCGTCGTCTTATATAGATGTAAAGAAAGAATTGACAACGCCCCCTGTAACGATCGATGTCAAGCCGTTGCCGTCGGGTAAACCGGCGTCGTTCTCCGGTGCGGTAGGCAATTTCACAATGACCTCCAGCATCAGTTCCAATAATGTAAAGACAGATGATGCCGTTACCGTAAAGGTGAAGATTTCCGGTAATGGAAACATCAAGCTGGTAAAGAATCCGGAAGTCGCTTTCCCGAACGATTTCGACGTTTATGATCCGAAGGTGGAAGTGGACATCAAGACTACCGCGGCAGGAACTTCCGGTACGAAGACGATCGAATATATGGCCATCCCGCGTTACGCAGGCGATTTCGAAATTCCGGCTATCGCATTCTCTTATTTCGATACGAAGACCGGTTCCTATAAGACAATTACATCCGAACCATACAAACTGCACGTAGAGCAGGGCAAGGGAGGGGGAACATCTTCTCCTGTCGTTTCTAACTTCAGCAACAAGGAAAGTGTTAAATACCTGGGTAAGGATATCCGTTATCTGAAAGTGAACGGCATTCATTTTGTTCCGAATAATGAACTGTTCTTCGGCTCATTCATGTACTATATGTGCTATCTGATTCCGGCAATCCTGTTCATTGTCTTCTTCTTCATCTACCGCAAGCAGGTGAAGGAAAATTCCAATCTGGCATTGGTCCGTACGAAGAAAGCCAATAAGATGGCGGTAAGACGTCTGAAAAATGCCGGCAAGCTGATGAAGGAAAACAAGAAAGAAGAATTCTATGACGAAGTGCTTCGTGCCTTGTGGGGCTACTTAAGCGACAAGTTGAGTATACCTCAGGCCAACCTGACAAAGGATAATGTCGAGATGGAACTGGCAAAGTATGGTGTGGATGACGCTTTGATCAAAGAATTTATGGATATCCTGAACACTTGCGAGTTTGCTCGCTATGCTCCGGCACAGGCCTCGGATGCAATGGATAAGCTATATGAACAGACAGTGGATGCCATTGGTAAAATGGAAAATACAATTAAAAAGTAACGCGATGAAGATGAATATAAATATGAAAAAGATCGTATTCTTTCTGCTGGTTCAATTCGTTACCTTAGGGGCATTTGCTCAAGAGGCGACGATTAAAGAGGCGGAAGTTGCCTATACGAAAGAAGACTATGGCAAGGCTATCGAACTCTACGAAGGGCTTCTGAAAACGCATGGCGAATCGGCTGAGATTTACTATAACTTAGGGAATGCCTATTATAAGGAGAACAAAATTGCCCCGGCCATCCTGAATTACGAGCGGGCTTTGCTGTTGGATCCGGGAGACGGGGATATCCGTTTCAATTTGCAGCTGGCACGTCAGAAGTCTGTAGACAAGATCGAGCCGGTGGGCGATTTCTTCCTGCACCGTTGGTTCGACAAGGTTCAGAACATGGGGGCTGCCGATTCGTGGGCGCAAATCGGTATTGTTTGTTTTATCCTTTTTATCGGCTGTCTGATCCTGTTCTTCTTCTCCAAGTGGATTCATTTGAAGAAGATCGGGTTTTATCTGGGGCTGGTATTCTTGGTGTTGGTCATCTTTGCCAATATCTTTGCCGGCAACCAGAAGGACGAGCTGATAAACCGGAAGAGCGCGATCGTGTTTGCTCCGACAGTGACAGTGAAAAGTTCTCCCGATGCAAGCGGAACCGACTTGTTTATTCTGCATGAAGGAACGAAGGTCTCTATCAAGAGCAAGTTGGGAGACTGGAATGAAATAGAAATGGAAGATGGAAATGTAGGATGGATGCCCAGCAAAGACATGGAAATCATTTAGGATTTGTGATTTATAACTTATGATTTATCATTGACGCATAAATTATAAATCACAAATCACAAATCTCCTTTTTCAATGGTTGAGAAAATACTAATTTACGAACGCGACGCGTTCTTTGCGCTTAACGGCAGCGACTCTGCTTTTCTGGATCGTTTTATGTGGATTTTCACAGGAAAGGCAGTTTGGCTGCCGTTAGCCTTTCTGATCCTGTTGGTTCTGATCTATAAAAAGAACTGGCGCGAGTCATTATTGATCCTGCTGGCGATCGTATTGGTCGTTACGCTGTGCGACCAGTTTGCCTCTCACGTCTGTAAGCCTGTCTTCACCCGTTTCCGCCCGACTCACCATCCTGATTTTATGGATCAGGTGAAAACTGTTTTCGGATACCGGGGAGGACTTTACGGATTTATTTCCAGCCATGCTGCGAACGCTTTCGGTTTCGCGACTCTTATGGCATTGATCATGCGGGATAAGTTGTTCGGCTGGACAATCTTTTTCTGGGCGGTTCTTACTGCTTATACACGAGTTTATCTCGGGGTTCACTTCATTTCGGATATCGTGCCGGGTGCCATTTCGGGTGTGTTCTTCGGTTATCTGGTCTACAGGCTCTATTCTTTCAGCCGTTCGAAGTTGCTTCCTGTGCAGGTGAATAATGAGGAACCACTGTACTCGAAGAAACGTATCCGTCTCATCGTCTATGCAATATATGTGACGGTCCTGATCATTATTATTTTTAATGTGCCGCTTGCGGCTTGCCTGCAAAAGTGATACATGTCGTAAAGCATATTTATTTACACGGAATAATTTTGTTGCTGTAATTTATAATGACTAAGTTAGTGGCATGAAATTAAACAAAGTAATTAACCTTCAAAATAAGGAAGCCATGACAAAAACTATTACATTTAATGAACTTCGCAGACTGAAAGACAGCCTGCCTGACGGAAGTACTCACCGTATTGCTGATGAACTGGGAATCTCTGTTGAAACAGTTCGCAACTATTTCGGCGGGCATAATTTTAAAGATGGCAAAAGTTGTGGAATACATATTGAACCGGGACCAGACGGAGGCTTGGTAGTGTTGGACGATACCACAATATTCGAGCGTGCTTTGCAGATACTTGCTGAAAACGAGGAAGTGTCGGAAGCACAGCAAGCGTAAAGAAATTCATTTTACAAAGAAATCCCATAGCTGAATCTGAAAAGACGCTGTGGGATTTTTTTTTCAACATTTAGTGATTTCCGATTGTTTAATTTATAAAAACACACGAGTATGGAAGATAAATTAGTAACGTTAGCGATTCACACGTTTGAGAAAGCTCAGATTCTCAAAACGATGCTTGAAACAGAGGGGATTGAAGTTTACATACACAATGTGAACCAAATCCAACCGGTAGTTTCGGCTGGTGTACGTGTGCGAATTAAAGAAAGCGATCTGCCTCATGCCTTGCGTATCATCGAAGACAGTAAATGGCTTAGCGAGGATGCCGAACAAGAGGAAAAAGCCGGTCATCAGGAAAAGAAGATATTGATACCGATAGACTTTTCCGACTATTCTATCAAAGCGTGTGAATTGGGAATCAACTATGCCCATAAAGTCGGAGCCGAAGTGATGATCATGCACGCTTATTTCAGCCCTTATTTCCCGTCTGCTATTCCGATGGGCGACACATTGGCTTATCAGGTGAACGAGGAAGAGACGGCGCAGAATGTCCTGAAGCGTGTCCAGATCGATATGGAAAACATCTGTACATTGATCAACCGCAAGATACACTCTGGTGAACTTCCTAAAGTGAAATACAATTATGTGCTCCGCGAAGGTTTGCCGGAAGAAGAGATCATTGCCTATAGCAAGGAATATCATCCGTCATTGATCGTGATGGGGACTCGTGGAAAGAGCCAGAAAGATATGGACCTGATCGGCAGTGTCACGGGTGAAGTGATCGAGGTGAATAAGGTTCCTGTCCTGGCCATTCCCGAAAATGTGCCTTTTGAAGATTTGAGCGAAGCTAAAAATATAGCTTTTGCCACTTCCTTCAATCAACGCGACTTGGTGGCATTCGATGAGTTTATGGAAATCATCAAACCGTACAATGCCCACATTCATTTGTTCAATATCTCGACAAGTAAAAACGAATGGAATGAAATACGGCTGACCGGAGTCAACGAGTATTTCAAGAAGCAGTATCCGCAAGCACATATCACCCATACGGTGCTGGCCGACGGCGACCTGTTGCTGGCAATCGAAAAGTTTGTGCGGGACGAACATATCGACGTGATAGCGCTCAGTACCTATCGCCGGAATATCCTGGCACGTATGTTCAATCCTTCGATCGCCCGTAAGATGCTGTTCCATACCGACACGCCGTTGCTGGTGATGCATGCATAGGTCATGGTGAAACAGTTGGTGTTTACTACTAAACGGTAGATGACACGGGACACCCGGATAAACGTAGATTTTAGGGATCTACGTTTATCCGGGTAATCTATATAAAAGTTTTGCAAAACAACTGTCATACTATCATAATTGAATTTATATGCTTGTAAAACAGTATGTTATTTTATGATAGTTCCTGTTTTCAACTATCATTCATCTATCATAACCATCATAGTTAAAAACAATAAAGCATTATATGTCAATCTTCTATCAAATTCCAGATATCTTCTGAAGCTGATACAAAATAGATTAAATAGGCTCGTTTTTTCATGAAGACAAGCTGTTCTTTTACCAAAAACAACTTGAAAAGTTTCTTCAGACCCGGGTGGAAGGGTATGGGAGATCCGGGTGTGGAGGAGGTGGAGACCCGGATCTTCGTGAAACCGGGACGGGGATGTGGAGCTGTTTATCTGCCTTGTCTGAGGAGATTTCATGCACTGTTTCTGATTAAAATAACCTTCATTCGCCCATTTCTCCTGTCTTAACAGTTTCCCGCATATTTACGGGGATAATTGAATGTGATAGCCAGCAAAGCTCCGACACCCAACAAATAAGGATAATATAAATACTGCATGATCTCGATGGGAGAGACATGCCCTAAACCTGCCGCCATCAATAATTGCGCGCCGTAAGGGATGATACCCTGTACGAAGCAGGAAAAAATGTCCAGCAGACTGGCACTGCGTCTCGGATCGATTTTAAAACGATCGGCAATATCTTTGGCTATTGGGCCTGCCATGATCAAAGCGATGGTATTGTTTGCGGTGCAAAGATTTGCAAAGCTGATTAGTGCGGCAATACTCCCTTCGGCTCCTTTGGTGGAACGAATGCGGGAAGTGAGTTTCAAGATGATCCAATCGATACCTCCGTTATATCGTATCATTTCCAGCATTCCACCGGCCAATAAAGTCACGATGATAAGTTCGCCCATATTTGTGATGCCTAACCCCATTGATGCATTCCATCCCCAGATATCGAATCCGCCTGTAAGCAATCCGACGATACCGGAAAGAATGATCCCGGCTATTAGGACCATCATGACATTCACACCGCAGATAGCTGTTACCAGGACAACTAGGTAGGGCAGGACCTTGATCCATTCGATCGGCCCTGTTTCATATCCACTCCCGACCCCACTCCCGATCAGCACATAGAGAAGACCGGTCAGGATGGCGATCGGCAGAGCAATTCGAATATTTACTTTGAACTTGTCGTTCATATTACAACCTTGTGTGCGGGTGGCGACGATAGTGGTATCCGATATGAAAGACAGGTTGTCTCCAAACATGGCTCCGCTTACTACGACACCCAGCATCAGGGCATCTGGCATTCCGGTTTTGTCGGCGATCCCTACGGCAACAGGAGCCAAGGCAACGATTGTTCCGACAGATGTCCCGACAGAAATGGAAATGAAACAGGCAGCAAGGAATATTCCGGCTGCCAACAAATTGCCAGGTAGGATGGACATGGCCAGATTCACAATAGCATCGACTGCTCCCATCGCTTTGGCTGTTTGGGCGAAAGCACCGGCAAGAATGAAGATCAATACCATCAGCATGATATTGCTGTTGGCTGCCCCCCGGCAGAATTGCTCGATCCGATTGCTGATCTTACCCCCTTTGGACATGGCGATGGCAACAACTGAGGCGATAACAAAGGCTACGGTAATAGGCATCTTATAGAAATCGCCTGCGATGATGGACACTACAAGGTAAGACAATAAAAAAACAACCAAAGGTGTCAGTGCCCAAGGATTAGGGGCATGGTGTAAACGTGAACTGTTCAGATCTGTCATTCTTAATTAAACCGCATGTTAGAAAGTGAATCTTAATGCAATACGGATACCTCCCTTCTTAATATCAGGATGATCCAAATAAGTTAAGCGTCTGTAATAATCAATGCGCAGGATCTTGAATATATTTTCCAAACCGACGCTGCATTCCATATATGGAGTGCTACCTAATGGCTGTGTCCCATCTGGTAATAGGAAAAGTCCCGGCGTCAAGGTCGGATTATTTTTGTCCGTCAGTCCACCATAGATCATATTAAAGGATAGGACTTCACGCAGACGCAACCACTTGATGCCCGGAATACGGTTCAGGATCCAGCCCTTCAGATAATAAGTAGCATTGAACGATACATATTGGTCGGTCACGAACTCCAACGCGTTCATCATGTGGAATGCTTCCGGCTGGATTGTGACGGATTGGTTCGTATTCGGCAAAATCAACAGGGGGAAAGGTACCTTGTCCCAGACCTTGCCCGCTTTAACCTGTGCATCGATATGCCCAAACGAAGAAAGCCAGATACGTTTCTCGGCACTGATCTCCGTATGGTTGTAATTGTAATCACCGCCTAACACGCCTTTAATACCTAATTGATGGGAGAGCTTGAATACAGGGGCATCTTTAGACAGGTTGAATACGGATTCTTTCCCCGAACGCCCGTTATAAGCGCGTTCACCCGGAGCGAAACGCAACTGTGTCCCGATTTCGGATGTCGTAAAATCTTTTATATGGTATAAATTCCCGGATTCGTCCCGTTTAATATATTGAAGCGTTCCTGCCGCCTCGTTGTTCTGATTCATTATCCAGGACTTCCATGTCAGGCCGTTCAGCCATTCTTTTTCGTATTGCAATACGCTTTTGCGGATATACTGCATCTTGGTCACAGGTTCACCTACTTTCCAGGCAACGAATATGTTATCTTTGCTTGTGAAAAGGAAATCTTGGCCTGGGGTATACACGTCATATTCTTGGATGAACGACAGATTATTGACCGGATTTTCACCTTCGTGATATTCTTTTTTAGTGAAACTGTGTGTTAACTTCAAATTGTATTTGATCTTGCGGTCATTTGTACCGTAAGCCAGATAACCGCTTGCAAACCAATACGGATTAAGGTTGGCAGTCGTCATTCCTCCCACACGCATACGAAAACCTTCCAGATGGTTTGCACTGAAGGTTGTATTCATCGGACCGAAGTCAAATTTGGTCACCTTCTTGTCATTTGCTGTCGGGATATAGCCCGTTATCAGGATCTCTGCGGTTTTGATAATGGCATTGAAAGCCGGAACTTTCCGCAGTTGTCCCAATAAATCTTTTAGCGCATCTTCCTTCTCTTTCAATGGAATAGGGCGGTTGTGCGTCCAGAACGTATCCGGCTGTGCCGTCGCCTCCGGCAAGACATGCAATGCCCCTAAGAGCCCGAAAACGGAATCTGCATTTTGCACGTTGAAATTATAATTGTCATAATTCCTGAGCTGGTGCGCATAGAGCTGTTGCGTCCCCTTTACCACATAGAAATTGACGAAAGTATTCTCTTGGTCGAGCACCCAGGTGCTATCTGGCATCTGCTTGAATTCCTGCTCAATACGGAGTTTATCCACCCAATTTAGGTTGATGTTTGCGGGGGTGTTCAGCAATACTTTCTTGACCGCATAATTACCGTCAAGCGTGATATAAAGCCGTCCCGTAAAACCGTAGCTTTCGCTGTTTGCCGGAACGAAAGCCAGATCCACACATTTATCTCCTCCCACATCGAGCGTATCCATGATGTAGTAATGGTAATATGTGGTCGCCAATGTCGATGATAATGGGCTGACGAACCGATTCAATAGAATAGGAATATTGTTATCGAAAATATTGATACTCTTAAAAATCTCTTCCAGGTTGGAGGTTATGCCGCCACCGTCATCTAATGTTTTATCGATCCCCTGCATGCGCTTGGCTCTGACAATCGTCTTTTCCGCTTTGGGACTTTTCCGGTAGTAGAAGTCCGATAGGTTTTCACGCACGGAAACAGTCAGGATTGGTTTGCCGTTAAACTCGGACGTGTCCAGATAGTTTTTGATAAATTTGAACTTTTTCAGAAATTTGTTCTTGTCGAGATTCGGATTGAAATTATCCAGCGACAGACTTAGTTTTTCGTATACTTCCGTTTGATATTCCGGCTTTGCCTCGATCCGGTTGTCGTTCTTATGTGCAATTACTTTTTTGATAAGCTCTACAGCCGGATTATCCTTGCGGGTATATTTTTCTCTTTTGGGTTTGACCACGACTTCCGAAATCTCGAAAGCAGTCGGCTTCAACAATACTTCCAAATTGTCATTCTTTTTACCGGGCTTGAGATCGATGAATTTAGTATCGTATCCCAATGAGGCGGCGGCCAGTTTGGTATAGCCCTGATTGTTTTGAAGGGTGAATGTTCCATTGTCGTCTGTCATAGCTCCGATAGTCGACCCGTCAAAATAGACGGATACGAATGGGAGCGGTTCACCGGTAATAGAATCTTTGACAATACCGGATGCCGAGGTAAAACTCTGAGCGTGTGATAGAAAAATTCCTGCTACAGCTTGTAACAGAGCTATTAATATGATATAACGGATAAATCTTACCATGTATTTAACGTTGTTCCTTCTCGGATATGGACAACAAAGATAAGGTTTTTTTGGTTACAGTTTTACTGGCGATATTAATAATCTTTAATCGAAAGATAGTCTGCTGATTAAATGTGGGGGCTAAATATCAATTATACGTACAAAATCCGAAACATATTTCTTTTTATTTGCTTTTAATTCCGCTAACGGTTTTTATCCTTATATTTGTTCTGCTTGAAAACGTAAAAAACAGGTCCTAAAGAAATGAAAGAACATATTAGAAAAAGAAAAATCATGGCTGTGACCTTGACCGGATCTCTTGCCAACTTTCTGCTATTGGTTTTCAAATTTGTAGCAGGTGTGTTAGGGCACAGTAGCGCCATGATCGCGGACGCCGTCCATTCGTTATCCGATTTTGTGACGGATGTAATTGTTTTGCTCTTCATTAATATATCGTCCAAACCGAAAGACGAAGGCCATGACTATGGGCACGGAAAGTATGAAACTTTGGCTACTACGATCATCGGGATTGTTCTGATGTGTGTAGGAGCCGGCCTTTTCTGGGATGGTGCGAACAAGGTATTTGGATTTTATTTTGGAGGCGAACAGTTGGAAAGTCCCGGCAAGATCGCACTTATTGCCGCCATTATCTCTATTTTGATAAAGGAAACCCTGTATCGTCTGACGCTATATGTCGGAAAAAAAGAAAATAGCCAGGCTGTTATCGCGAATGCCTGGCATCATCGTTCGGATGCTTTTTCTTCTATCGGGACGACGTTGGGTATTGGAGGAGCCATCCTCTTAGGTGATAACTGGCGTGTGCTGGATCCGATAGCAGCCGTGATTGTCAGCATATTGATTGTAAAGGTAGCCTTTCAGTTGGTCATACCTGCAATTAATGATTTGCTGGAGAAATCTTTACCGACTGAGGTCGAAGATAAGATTCTCTCTATAATAAATGAAACGCCGGAGGTCAGGAACCCGCATAATCTATGTACCCGCAGAATCGGTAATGATTTTGCAATAGAAGTGCATATCCGGGTCGATGGACAAATAACTGTAAGCCGTGCGCATGAGCTGACGAAGGAGATAGAAAGTAAGTTACGTTTGAAATTTGGGCCTGCAACCCATATCGTCTTGCATGTCGAACCGATAAAAGAGAAAAAAGATGAGTGAACTGACATTATACCGGGGAGAAGTTTTTGATTTTATCGATTCTCCGTTAAATAGAAAAGATGCTTACCGATATTTTCCCGATGGAGCATTGGTCGTACGGGAAGGAGAGATAGTCGATTGTGGGCCTTTTGAGGATATTAAAGGCCGTTATACCGATTATGAACTGGTTGATTATTCCGGTAAACTCCTGATGCCTGGATTTATAGATTCCCATATCCATTATCCGCAAGCTGAAATAATCGGGATGTACGGAAGGCAGTTGCTGGATTGGCTGGAGGACTATACCTTTCCAGCAGAACAGGCGTTTGTTTCTTCGGAACATGCGGATAGGATGGCCCACTTCTTTGTAGAGGAACTATTCCGGAACGGAACGACAGCTTGCATGGCTTATGCAACGGTACATCCAACATCCGTCACCGCTCTCTTCTCCGTTGCGTCGGAATATAATATGTGTATGCTGACCGGAAAAGTGCTGATGGATCGGAATGCTCCGGCAGGATTGACCGATACGGCGGAACAGGGGAAATCCGAAAGTCGTTCTTTGATCGAATCTTGGCATGGAAAAGGGCGGAACCGCTATGTCATCACGCCCCGTTTTGCCATCTCCTGTTCGACGGAACAACTGATTGCGGCTGGACGTTTGCACGAACAATATCCTGGCACTTATATACAGACGCATCTTTCCGAGAATAAAGACGAGATCGACAGCACGCTTTCCTTGTGTCCCGACTGCCAAGATTACTTGGAAGTATACGAGCGGGCAAGATTGGTTACAGACCGTTCCATCTTCGGACATTGTATTCATCTGTCTGATTCGGAATGCCGTCGATTGGTCGAAGCTGGTTCTGTCGTAGCCCATTGTCCTACATCCAACCTCTTTTTGGGAAGTGGCCTGTTTGATATGCAACAAGCCAATCGTGTCGGTATGCAAACCGTATTGGCGACGGACATCGGAGCCGGAACCTCTTTTTCTATGCTGCGCACGATGGGAGAGGCGTATAAAGTGCAGCAACTTGGCGGATATCCGATGTCTGTATTCGAATCATTATATAAATGTACGTTGGGAGCAGCTAAAGCACTTCATTTGGATGATGAAATCGGCTGTTTCGGGAAAGGCCGGAAAGCGGATTTCATTGTTATGGATTATGCCGCCACACCTTCCCAGCAGGTACGCATGGACTATCTGAAACGCCACGGGAAGTGGACGTTGGAAAATAAACTGTTCGGGCTGCAAACAGCTGGAGATGAAAGGAATATTCAAGCCACCTATGTGATGGGGAAAAGAGTATTCACCCTTGCTTAGAATACCTGCATCTCGTTCCTGACAGTCGTGACACCAATTAGCCGATCATAGCGAGCACCCATCGGACGATAATAAACATAGATGCTATATTCATTTTGTGTCTGGTAGTAATTACCTTCTATCGGACCTGTCTGACCGACAGAGGAACCGGTCGGGACAAACAAATACTGGTAATTGTAACTTCCCTGTTTGAGAAGTACGGCTTTTTCGTATTGCTTCGTCTCGAAGTTATAGCCCATTTTGCTCTTTTCATCCAATACATTATTAAATAGCTCACCGTTCAGATATACACTCCCATCGGGCAGCGGATCGCATGCAAGCGTAAAATGCACGATATAATAATCCGCTTCCGTATCCGGATCGTTACAGTCGCTGCAACGAATGAAGAAACGGCCGTCCTGATCCTGGTCATATTGGTAAGTGCCTTTATCCCGCCTGTAATCGGTCATAAGTTCCACATTATAGTAAGGATTGTGGAAGGAGATATTTTCGACGTGCATTCCATTATATTTGTTGCTTAGGAACTCCATGCGACGATACTCATTCCCGGCAGGGAAAATAAGGTTGCGGTTATACGTGTAAGATATTTGGTTTTCCAGAATGCTCATAGGTTGCAAGTCCGTTACGGCATTATCGCGCCGGTTGTCCTGGTAAACGAATATCTTCAGGTCCGTTTGCGGATAAGTGATCGGAAAATTTTTGTTGTTGATGTTGAAACTTACCTGCTGATGGCTCTGGTTGGTGTCGATGTCCGTGTTCCCGCTCACCGAAGCCGAGATATTGACAACCGGTTCTACCACAGAGAAACAGGCTGTAAAAATGATCTGGTCCGGCGTATCCTCGTTATAGACCTGGATGGCATAATTGCCGGAAACTTTAAACTGGACATCGTCGTTCGGAAGCAATAGCCGGTAGTTCGAATATTGAGTCGTAGTCCCGATGGAATTGGCAAAATCGTCGATTGTTGTTCCTTGGAAACCATTCATATATTCGATCGGACTCAACTGCGATTGCGTCCAGTCGGCGTTGCAATGCACCACGTTATAGGCATATCGTGTGTATCCACTCCCCAAACCGTCGAAATTGATTTCAATTTGCTCTTCTCCTCCCAACGCTATGTAAGGTTCGGATATCAACTCTCCGGTAACTTTCACCTGAAGCGTTTTTATCTGCTTGCTATTGACATCGGTGAAGAACTTTACCTGTGCGTTTGCCCCGATGGAAAGGGCAAAAAGCATCATAAATAGTAAACTGTACACTCTCATTTTCATATTTCTTTCTTTGTCGGTGCAAAATTATGGAATTATTTCTTTAATTATTTTCCATTCCCTGCTTTAAAGCATAAAAAATTGCTTACTTTTGCGGGAAAATTACATATAAACAATTTTAGTTGTATCATGGCAAATGTGATTAAGATTAAAAAGGGTTTAGACATTAATCTGAAGGGCAAAGCTTCGGACGTACTGTTAAACGGAGGGAAAAGCGATAGTTACGCTATCGTTCCCGATTATTATAACGGTATTGTACCCAAAGTTGTTGCCAAAGTAGGAGAAAAAGTCAAAGCCGGTTCTGTATTGATGATCGATAAGAACCGCCCGGAGATCAAGTTTGTTTCGCCTGTCAGTGGCGAAGTAACTGCCGTAAATCGAGGAGAGAAGCGTAAAGTGCTTAGCGTGGTTGTCAAGCCGGAAGCGCAGATCGAGTATGAAGATTTCGGTAAGAAAAATGTAGCTTCCCTCAAGAGAGAAGAGGTGAAGGAGGCAATCTTGCACGCTGGTATGTGGCCGTTTATCAAACAACGTCCGTACGACATCGTCGCCTCGCCGGCTGACGAACCACGTGACATCTTTGTTTCTGCATTCTATTCCGCACCGTTAGCTCCGAACTTCGATTTCGTCGTGAAAGGACAGGAAGTTGATTTTCAGACGGGATTGGATGCGCTTGCAAAACTTACCGACGGCAAGGTGTATGTCGGCATCCGCAAAGGTTCTTCCGTTAGTGTGAAAGGTGTTGAAACTGTAGAAGTGGAAGGTCCGCATCCTGCGGCCAATGTGGGAGTACAGATTAATCACATTAAACCTATCAATAAGGGTGAAGTGGTCTGGACGGTAAATCCTGCCGACGTGATCGTTATCGGCCGTTTGTTCAATAAGGGCATCGCCGATTTCAGCCGCCTGGTTGTGATAACCGGTTCCGAAACGACAGAGAGAGGATACGTTAAGGCAATTGCCGGCTGTACGATCGCCAGTCTGGTTGACGGAAAGATCATGAGAGGTAACGAAGATATCCGCATTATCAGCGGTAACGTGTTGACTGGTACGAAGGTAGAAAAAAACGATTATTTGGGAGCCTATGACAATCAGATTACGGTTATCCCGGAAGGTGACGAAACACACGACTTCTTCGGCTGGGCGACTCCCGGTTTCGGAAAATTCAGTGTGAGCCATTCATTCCCCGCCTGGTTGATGGGCAAGAACAAGGAATATGTGATAGACGCCCGTATCAAGGGAGGCAAGCGTGCTATGATCATGTCCAACGAATACGATAGCGTGTTTCCGATGGATATCATGCCGGAATACCTGTTGAAGGCTATTATCGCATTCGATATCGATAAGATGGAAAACCTGGGTATATATGAAGTAGCGCCCGAAGATTTTGCCCTTTGCGAATTCGTCGATACGTCCAAACTCGAAATTCAGAAGATCGTTCGTCAAGGTCTGGATGTATTATACAAGGAAATGAATTAATAACATTAAAAATTAGAATACATTGAAAGCGTTAAGGAATTACCTCGACAAGATTAAGCCTAACTTTGAGGAAGGCGGAAAGCTGGCGATGTTCCGTTCTGTTTTTGAAGGTTTCGAAACATTCCTGTTTGTTCCGAGCACAACTTCCAAATCAGGCGTACACATTCATGACTATATTGACTCGAAGCGTACGATGACCGTGGTCATCATTGCTTTGTTGCCCGCTTTGCTTTTTGGTATGTACAATGTCGGTTATCAGCATAACCTTGCAATAGGAGCTGATCCGGGATTTCTCATGACTTTTATTTTTGGTTTTCTGGCTGTATTGCCTAAAATCATTGTTTCGTATGTGGTAGGTTTGGGTATCGAGTTTGCTGTTGCCCAGGTGAAGAAGGAAGAAATCCAGGAAGGTTTTCTGGTTTCCGGTATCCTGATCCCGATGATCGTCCCTGTCGACACTCCGTTGTGGATGATCGCCGTAGCTACTGCATTTGCAGTTGTTTTTGCCAAAGAAGTATTTGGCGGTACAGGTTATAATGTATTTAATGTAGCGTTGGTTACACGTGCATTCTTGTTCTTCGCATATCCGGCGGCTATGTCCGGTGACCAGGTGTTTGTTCGTACGGCTGATACGTTCGGTATCGGTGGCGGACAGGTGGTAGACGGCTTCTCTGGCGCGACTCCGCTGGGACAGGTTGCTATCGCAGGCAAGGAACTGATCGGTTCGTTCCAGGCAGTCGATGTTCTCGGACATCCGATTTCCACATGGGACATGTTCTTAGGTCTGATTCCGGGTTCGATCGGTGAAACATCTGTATTGGCGATCCTGATCGGGGCGGTTATCCTTCTTTTCACAAAGATCGCAAGTTGGAAAACAATGGTTTCCGTATTTGTGGGTGGTGCGGTCATGTCGCTTATCTTCAATATGATCGGAACGACGGTGGCCATGTGCGTATCTCCGTTGGATCATTTGTTCCTGGGTGGTTTCGCATTCGGTGCCGTGTTTATGGCTACCGATCCTGTCACTTCTGCCCGTACGGAAACAGGTAAGTACATCTACGGATTCCTGGTAGGAGCTATGGCTATTATTATCCGTGCATTGAATCCGGGTTACCCAGAAGGTATGATGCTCGCTATCCTGTTGATGAATGTATTTGCTCCGCTGATCGACTATTATGTAGTGGAAGCTAACATCAACCGCAGATTGAAACGTGTAATCAAATAAAGTAAGAAGGAGTATGGCAAAATATAAATGTAAAGTATGTGGATATATCCACGAAGGAAATAAAGCTCCGGATGTTTGTCCTGTATGTGCAGCTCCCGCTTCCGATTTCGAAGAAATGAAAGACGAGGCTGCTGCCGACAAGAAAAAGGGATTGGACAGAGACAGTAACGTGTATACTGTTGTTTATGCTTCCGTAATGGTTGTTCTGGTCGCAGTCGTGCTGGCCTTTACTTCGCAATCGCTTAGAACTTTCCAGCAGAAAAACGAGGAAAACGACAAGAGACAGCAGATCCTGCGCTCCATCAACGTGACGGTTCCGGCAAATGAAGCCGAAGCTAAATATTCGGAATTGATCAAAGAAGCATTTCTGGTAAATGAAAATGGTGAAAAAGTAGAAGGTGACGCTTTTGCCGCCGATGTGGTGAAGGCTGCTGCCGAACACCAGTATCCGGTTTTCGTTGCAAATGTAGATGGCCAGCCTAAATACATCATGGCTTTGCATGGTGCCGGTTTGTGGGGACCGCTGTGGGGATATATTTCTGTAGACAGCGATAGGAATACGGTTTATGGTGCTGATTTCAGCCACCAGGGTGAAACTCCGGGATTGGGTGCTGAAATAGCAAAACCTGCATTCAGCAATGAATTCAAGGGTAAGAAACTGTTCATGGACGGTACATTCAAGTCTATTGCGGTCGTTAAGCCTGGCAAGAGCGTTGCCGGTCAGGATTATGTAGACGGTATTTCCGGCGGTACGATTACAAGCCAGGGAGTACAGGCGATGTTATTTAATAGTTTGAATGGTTATGTTAAGTTTTTAACCTCACAAAATTAAGTAGAAAATGGGATTATTATCTGAAAAGAATAAAGAAGTTCTGTTAGGCCCGCTTAGCGTAAACAACCCGGTCATCGTCCAGATGTTGGGTATCTGCTCTGCGCTGGCTGTAACATCAAAACTGGAGCCGGCTATTGTAATGGGTATTTCAGTAACGGCTGTTGTGGCTTTTGCCAACGTGATCATTTCACTGCTGCGTAATACGATTCCAAACCGTATCCGTATCATTGTGCAGTTGGTGGTGGTGGCTGCATTGGTGACTATCGTGAGTGAAGTGCTGAAAGCGTTTGCTTATGACGTAAACAAACAGCTTTCAGTGTTTGTGGGTCTGATCATTACCAACTGTATCCTGATGGGACGTCTGGAAGCATTTGCACTGGGTAACGGTCCGTGGGAATCATTCCTTGACGGTATCGGTAACGGTTTAGGCTATGCATTGATCCTGGTGATCGTCGGTTTCTTCCGCGAGCTGTTAGGTTCCGGCACGTTGCTGGGATTCCAGGTTATTCCGCAGGCATTCTATGACTTCGGTTATGTGAACAACGGTTTGATGATCCTGCCTCCGATGGCATTGATCGTGATCGCCGTGATTATTTGGGTTCACCGTTCTCGTAACAAGGAACTTCAGGAAAATTAATGCTAACTATTAAAAAAATAATAGAATGGAAGAATTATTAAGCACATTTGTCCGCTCGATCTTTGTAGACAACATGATTTTCGCATACTATCTGGGTATGTGTTCTTTCCTGGCTGTTTCCAAGAACGTAAAGACTGCTTTGGGATTAGGTATGGCTGTGACGTTCATTCTGACATGTACGTTGCCGATCAACTATATGCTTGAAAATTATGTATTGAAGGAAGGTGCTCTGCAATGGCTGGGTGCTGAATTCGCTGGTGTAAACCTGAGCTTCCTTGCTTTCATTATCTTTATCGCCATCATCGCTTCGTTTACGCAGTTGGTGGAAATGGTAGTGGAAAAGTTTGCTCCGGCTCTGTACGCTTCTCTGGGTATCTTTTTGCCGCTGATCGCTGTAAACTGCGCTATCCTGGGTGGTTCTCTGTTTATGCAACAAAAGGCATTTCCTAACGTAGGTGTTGCAACTGTTTATGGCTTAGGTTCTGGTATCGGTTGGATGCTGGCTATCGTCGGTATGGCTGCCATCCGTGAAAAGCTGGCATACTCGGATATCCCCAAACCGTTGAAAGGTCTTGGTATCACCTTTATCATCACAGGTTTGATGGGTATGGCATTCATGTGCTTCTCAGGTCTTAAGATATAATATTAACGCATTAAACTTATTACAGAAATGACTTTATTAATGACGACTGGCAGTCTTACAATCGCAGCAGGTGCCGTGATCTTCTTGGTGATTACGCTGATCCTGGTGGGTGCGTTGTTGGCGGCCAAAGCAAAATTGGTACCGTCAGGAAATGTAGACCTGAAGGTAAATGGAGAAAAAGATATTGAGACTCCTATAGGAAGCACTTTGCTGGCTGGTTTGCAAAGTGGTGGTATCTTCTTGTCTTCTGCTTGTGGTGGTGGTGGTAAATGTGGCCAGTGCCGTGCACAGGTATTGGAAGGAGGCGGGGAAATCCTGCCGACAGAAAAGGGCTTTTTCTCTCGTAAACAGATTAAGGAACACTGGCGTCTGGCATGTCAGTGCAAAGTGAAGGAAGATATGGTCGTTCAGGTTCCGGACGAAGTTTTCGGTGTAAAGGAATGGGAATGCGAAGTCATCTCCAACAAGAACGTGGCTACTTTCATCAAAGAGTTTATCGTGGCGTTGCCTAAGGGTGAACACATGGACTTCCTGCCGGGTTCTTATGCCCAGATCAAGATTCCGGCATACGCAATGGATTACAACAAGGATATCGACAAGTCGCTGATCGGCGAAGAATATCTGCCGGCTTGGGAAAAGTTCGGTTTGTTCACGTTGAAATGCAAGAACGACACACCGACCATCCGTGCTTACTCTATGGCCAACTATCCTGCAGAAGGCGACCGCATCATGTTGACGGTTCGTATAGCCACTCCGCCGTTCAAACCGAAACCCGAAGTGGGCTTCCAGGATGTGATGCCGGGTATCGCTTCTTCTTATATCTTTACCCTGAAACCGGGTGATAAGGTGACGATGAGCGGTCCTTATGGTGATTTCCATCCGATCTTCGATTCGAAGAGAGAGATGATGTGGGTCGGTGGTGGTGCCGGTATGGCTCCGCTTCGTGCTCAGATCATGCACATGACGAAGACACTCAAGACTACGGATCGCAAGATGTCATACTTCTATGGCGCCCGTGCCTTGAACGAAGTGTTCTATCTGGAAGATTTCCTGGAAATCGAAAAGGAATTCCCGAACTTCACATTCCATCTGGCACTCGACCGTCCGGATCCGGCAGCCGATGCGGCAGGAGTGAAGTACACGGCCGGTTTCGTTCACCAAGTAATCTACGATACATATCTGAAGGATCACGAAGCTCCGGAAGATATCGAATACTACATGTGTGGTCCGGGCCCGATGTCAAAGGCAGTGGAAAATATGCTGGACAATCTGGGCGTGCCGCGTGAAATGTTGCATTTCGACGATTTCGGCGCGTAACAGATCATTCGAAACATGACAATAATAGAATCGGGGAAGGATATTTATTCTTTCCCCGATTTTTTTTGAACTATTCTGTGTATTAATCTGTTATCCATAAAAATCAAGGGATAAGGACGAGTCGTTACGAAAGAATTACAAAGAAAATACATTTCTTTTGTAATATAGTGCAGCGTTTTGCGTTTTGAATACATCATACTTATATATGATATTAAAATTGTAATAGAATATGAAAGCATTGATATTATCTTTTTTTGCAGTAATCTTAGGTTATTCACTAATCTTCGATGAGAAGAAAACAACTGACCAACCTGTCATAAAGGATAGTAATTCCGTGTATGTCGACAGACCGGCCAATATGCAGATGTCCGATTCCGTTATGATATATAGGGATCAGACCGCATCCGTTCTGTAAGTTTTAGTTAGAGCTTTGTTGTTTACCTGTGTTGTTTTGCTTTTGTAGTATCACTCTATCACCCGGCCGGGTGTTGCCTTTGTTTTTCAATGGCGATAACAAGTGATACTATTTTGTTTTCTCTATCACACTTCTATCACACCCTATCACAAGACATCCGTTTCTTTTTTGAGAGAAATAAAGGGATTCGTTTGTATAACTAACGGTCTTATTTTTAGCAAACTAACTACATTTGTCCGTAAACATCCGGGTGTAGCGAGGACGGACACCCGGATGTTCAAGGAGCCTACATCCGGGTGTACAGGCGTGAAGATGGGGATGCAGAGGATTTTTTCCGCCCTGTTTTGACAAAAAAGGTCCTGACATTTGGATGTAAAGGTTTGTATATCGGATGTTAATATCGGTAAAAACGATGTTTATAATTCGTTGTATGCGGGTATTCCTTCCAAAAAAGTGTATGCCCGGTTGTTATAGTCGATTTTGCAGCAATAGTGGTTTAAGCCATTGCTAACAATCAGGTATTCGACACGTAGCACCATGTTATAACGGGCTATCTGGTCGAAAACAGTGTTGGTAATGTTTATATGGGGAGCCTTGTACTCGACGATGACCAGAGGTTCAAGAAAACGGTTGTAAGCAACCGTATCGCAACGTTTGGAGGTTCCATTCAGCTTGACCAGCACTTCGTTTGCCAGCAGTTCTTTCGGGTAGCTTTTCCGAGTGATCAGATAATTGACAAAATGCTGACGTACCCATTCTTCAGGAGTGAGAGCCACATATTTTTGCCGTACGGGATCGAAGATCGTACGTTTTCCATCTTTTTCTGCTACTTTAGGCGCAAAACCAGGTAAGTTTAATGCAAGCATTTACTATATTTGTTCTTTTATTCTGTGAAAATAGACCATCAAAGGTAGTGATTTATGAAAACAAAACAAGAAATTGTCGAGAATTGGTTGCCGCGCTATACGGAGCGGAAGCTGGAAGACTTCGACAAATATATCCTGCTTACCAACTTCACGAAGTATGTGGAACTGTTTGCCGACCACTTTAACGTGCCGATCCTGGGACTGAAAAACTCCATGCCGAACGCAGCGGCCAATGGCATCACGATTATCAACTTCGGGATGGGGAGCGCGAATGCGGCGACAATTATGGACTTGCTATCGGCGATAAAGCCGACTGCCGTCCTCTTTCTGGGGAAATGCGGAGGATTGAAGAAGGCGAACAACCTGGGAGATTATGTCATGCCGATTGCGGCTATCCGAGGAGAAGGCACTTCGAACGAATATCTGCCGGCAGAAGTACCGTCGCTCCCGGCTTTCTCGATGATGCGCGCCATCTCGTCCGCCATACGTGACCGGGGGAAAGATTACTGGACCGGGACTGTCTACACGACGAACCGACGGGTATGGGAATATGACAGCGATTTCAAAAACTACCTTCGCCGTACACACGCTACCGGTATCGATATGGAGACGGCAACCTTGTTTACGGCAGGCTTTGCAAACGAGATTCCGACAGGAGCTTTGTTGATGATTTCCGACAAACCTATGGAAGAAGCCGGGGTGAAAACGGAAGCCAGCGATCGCGAGGTGACCCGGAATTTTGCGAAAGAGCATGTAATGTTGGGAGTGGAAGCGCTTCGCCAGATTATTGATGGAAAGAAGACGATCCGTCACATCCGTTTCAGTTGGTAATTTTAATTGAGATCGCACACAAATATGGCAAAAAAAGAATATACATACGAGGAAATATGTCGGAATATCGTTGCAAAAAAATTCGCTCCTGTCTATATAATGATGGGTGACGAACCGTTTTTTATGGATCAGATAACAGACTTGCTACTCGAAAATGTATTGGAAGAATCCGAACGGGATTTTAACCAAATTATCATGTATGGAGCAGATACGGATGCAGCATCTATAATTAACGCAGCCCGCCGTTTCCCGATGATGTCAAAATATCAGTTAGTGGTTGTTCGGGAGGCTCAATTAATTCGTGATATCGAGCTTCTGTCGAACTATGTTAAGAACCCTTTAATGTCGACAGTTCTGGTCATCAATTATAAATATAAAAACTTAGATCGTCGTAAGGCGCTGGCTTCCGCAACAGACAAAACCGGGGTGCTGTTCGAGTCCAAAAAGATTCCCGACTACAAGATGCCGGCATTTATCGCCTCTTTTATGCAGATGCGTTCCATAGGGATAGACGGAAAGGCGTCTCAGATGCTTTCTGACTTCCTTGGAAACGATTTAAGCCGTCTGAGTAAGGAATTGGATAAGCTGGCACTGATCCTGCCTGAAAAAGGCGCAAAACGCATCACGCCGGAACTGGTGGAGCAAAATATCGGAATCAGTAAAGAGTACAATAACTTTGAACTGATAAAAGCGCTTGCCATGAAAGATGTCTTGAAGGCGAACCGTATTGCTCAATACTTCGAGAAGAACCCGAAAAGCAATCCGATTCAGATGACCCTTCCTGTATTATTTAACTATTTCTCGAACCTCCTGATTTGTTATTATACGAAGGATCGTTCCGAAGCCGGCTTGATGACGGCACTCGGACTTCGGGGGACATTCCAGGTTAAGGATTATCTTTTAGGGATGCGAAACTATTCGGCGATGAAAGTGTTCAACCTGATCAGCGATATCCGTATGACGGATGCCCGTTCGAAGGGAGTGGAAAACACTTCTGTTTCCGATGCCGAACTTTTAAAGGAATTGCTCTACAAAATCCTGCATTAAAACGATTTTTATACTTGATTGGCCTAAAGAAGAGGCTTTTTATCTGGAACAACAGAAAAATTGAACCGGATAAAAAGCCTCTTCTTATTGTTTCTCAATCTTTTATCGTTGATTTTACCCTACTTAGATTTTAATATTTGCCTTTTCCTGAATATCTGTTCACAAAAATCACAAAAATGAAGAGGGAAAACCTTAGCTGCATAAAAGTATGTTCGTCCATAAATCGTACAAGTACAAATTAGAGACACTTTGTCAGTTTATGAAATCAAGTATTTTCAGTTCGGTATTGAATTGTGAACGGAATAGCGCTTGTTAGAAATGTAAACAACCCTTTTTGTACAAAAGATAGCCATTACATGATTCTACTTTGTAAACATATAACAGGGGTGTAACATTTGTTTATGTTTACATTACTATCATAAACCGACAAAAGTAACAATTTCATCTCTACGTTATATTTTTAGCATAAGTAATCATATACCAAATGATTATACAGGATTATTAATTTAATGCATTAACTATTTTGTTACATATGCGTACAATTATGGCTAAATAGGCGTATTATCTCAATATTATTTTCTATTAATTAAAAGATTAACAGTAAAATATAGCCTATATATTAAGTAATACTTTAATATGATTTTTGCATTAAAACAACCTGTTCACAATCTTAACGGAAACAATTGTTATCCATATGATACAAAAGTATTGGTTTAAGTTTATATAATTAAATTGCACAATTGAGAATCATTGTGTATATTTGTATCGTTATTGATTTGTATACATTCCTCCCATGTAAACAGACATAATGGCAGTATTTCTATAAACAAATTAGGATTTACAAAAATGATAGGACGTATTACTCAAATAATGGAGCGTGAAGGCTTGACCCCTTCTAAATTTGCAGAAGCAATCGGTATCCAGCGTTCAGCAATGTCGCATATTTTGAACGGAAGAAATAATGTAAGCTTGGATGTCCTTATAAAAATTCTGGATCGGTTCACTTATGTCGATTCCGACTGGCTCCTTTTCGGTAAAGGCGAAATGGTGCGAGATCATATGTCAACACAACCCGATTTGTTCTCAAATACGGCGATAAATCCGTCCGGAGGGCAAGCTGCTCTTGAATATCGCAAGGAAATGAGGGTTGATACACCTGTAAACACTGTAAAACCTCCTGTTGTTGAGCAAATTATACAGCAAGAAACAACAACTAGAAAAGTAAGTAAAATAATGGTATTCTATTCCGATAATACATTTGACACTTTTGTTTCTGAAAAAAATAAGAAAGAATAGCTTGTTTTGGTTTATATACCATATTCATGTATCTTTGTATAGAATTAGACTAATCATATTATATGAAGAAGTACATGCTTGACATGAAGGTGACTGAAAACTGTAGCCTTCACAAAAATTATTGCCTGCTTAAACTAACATCTGATCAGATCCTGCCGGAAATGTTGCCGGGACAGTTCGTACAGGTACGTGTGGATAACTCTCCTACAACATTTCTTCGTCGTCCGATCTCAATTAATTATGTCGACAGAGCGACCAATGAACTGTGGTTGCTCGTCCAGTTGGTCGGTGACGGAACACGCCGGATGGCTGAGTATAAACCGGGTGATGTTGTTAACATCATGTTGCCTTTGGGAAACGGTTTCACGCTGCCTGCCGATAAAGAACAAAAATTACTGCTGATCGGTGGTGGTGTCGGGACAGCCCCGATGTTGTATTTGGGATCCATCCTGAAAAAAGCCGGTTACACACCTACGTTCCTTTTGGGAGCCCGTTCAAAGGAAGATGTGTTACAATTGGAACAGTTCGAACAGTTTGGAACAGTCTATGTTACAACAGAAGACGGCTCATTGGGCGAAAAGGGATATGTGACCAACCATTCCATCTTGAAAGATGTACATTTCGACCGGATTTACACTTGTGGACCTAAACCGATGATGGTGGCTGTTGCCAAATATGCCCATGCAAACTCTATTATATGCGAAGTCTCTCTTGAAAATACAATGGCTTGTGGTATAGGAGCTTGCTTATGTTGTGTGGAGAAGACCAAAGATGAGCATCATGTGTGTGTATGTACTGAAGGACCTGTATTTAATATTGAAAATTTGACATGGCTGAATTAAACGTAAACATTGGTAATTTGCAATTGAAGAACCCGGTCATGACGGCGTCGGGTACTTTCGGATATGGCATTGAGTATTCGGACTTTATGGATATCTCCCGCTTGGGTGGTATTTTTGTGAAAGGAACAACGATCCAGCCACGCGAAGGGAATTTGTATCCCCGTATGGCGGAAACCCCTTCGGGAATGTTGAATGCCGTAGGTTTGCAGAATAAGGGTGCACAATATTTCGTCGATCATATCTATCCGGAGATTAAGGATATCGACACGAACATGATTGTAAACGTGAGCGGTTCCTCTGTGGAAACGTATGTGGAATGTGCTGAGAAGATTGCAGATTTGGACAATATTCCGGCGATCGAACTAAATATTTCTTGTCCGAATGTAAAGCAGGGAGGTATGGCTTTTGGAGTGACGACTTGTGGGGCAAGTGAAGTGGTGAAGGCTGTCCGCAAGGTTTATCCGAAGACCCTTATTGTAAAACTTTCCCCTAATGTGACTGACATTACGGAGATTGCCAGAGCGGTCGAAGCCGAAGGAGCAGATTCCGTTTCATTGATTAATACTATGCTGGGGATGGCCATTGACGCGGAGAAGCGTAAACCAGTATTATCTACAATAACCGGTGGTCTTTCCGGTCCCTGTGTAAAGCCGGTTGCCTTGCGGATGGTATGGCAGACTTATAAGGCTGTAAAGATTCCTATTATCGGTTTGGGAGGTATTTCGAACTGGAAAGATGCGGTGGAGTTCATGCTGGCCGGAGCTACAGCAATCCAGATCGGAACCTACAATTTTGTAGATCCAGCTGTTGGTATAAAGGTTATCGAAGGGATGAACGACTATTGTGACAGACATGGTTTTTCGTCTGTCCGCGAACTGATCGGAGCTTTGGAAGTATAAAAACAGGATGAGATAATCCTTTTCGGAATAAAAATTAAAGAAAAGCCTGTAAAACGACTTATTTTATGCGTTTTACAGGCTTTTTCTTGTAATTTTTATTCGTTTGGACTATCATTATTCCAATAATTATAATATCTTTGTTCGTATATAAAATAAACCTTGAATTTGTAATATCTAAATTAATAAATTATAGAAGAAAAACATGAAGATCAGACATCTTTTTTTGCTATGTCTAATAGCGATATCAGCGACGCTGAGTGCAAATGGAAAAACTGTAATTCCAATTACAACCGATGACATTAGCCTTATTTATAAGGTTGATGATAAAAATGGCCGCCTGTATCAATCTTATCTGGGACAAAAACTGTCATTCGATTCGGATATCGTACAATTACCTCTCGGTAATGAAGCCTATCTGACACATGGCATGGAAGATTATTTCGAGCCGGCTATCCGTGTTTTGCATAATGACGGTAACCCGTCACTGCTCCTGAAATATATCTCCCATGAAAACAAACAGCTTCAGCCGGGAGTTGACGAGACGGTAATTCTTTTGAAAGATGATAAATATCCGGTCGAAGTGAAGTTGCATTTCATCGCTTATCCGAAGGAAAACATCATCAAGGAATATGCGGAGATCTCGCATCAGGAGAAGAAGCCTGTCACCCTTTATAACTATGCTTCCTCTTTGTTGCATCTGAACGGCAGCAAGTATTTTCTGACCGAATTTGCAGGAGACTGGGCACATGAAGTCAATATGAAGGAAACCGAGCTGGCTTTCGGTAAAAAGATGTTGGATACCAAGTTGGGGAGTCGTGCCAACATGTTTTGTTCTCCATTTTTTTTGCTTGCTCTGGACAGGAAAGCGGAAGAGAATGCCGGAGATGTATTATTCGGAACTATCGGATGGACAGGAAATTACCGTTTTACGTTTGAAGTGGATAATGAAAATGGCTTGCGCGTACTTTCCGGTATCAACCCGTATGCATCGGAGTACTCGTTGAAACCGAATGAAGTGTTCCGCACACCGGAGTTCATTTTCACTTACAGCACGGAAGGTAAGGGGAAAGCCAGCCGCGATTTCCAGCGTTGGGCACGCAAATATCAGTTGAAGGACGGTGAGAAATCCCGTATGACATTGCTGAACAACTGGGAAGCGACCTATTTTGACTTTAATGAAGACAAGTTGGTCAATATTATGGATGAAGCTGTTGCATTAGGAGTTGATATGTTCTTGCTTGACGATGGCTGGTTTGCCAATAAGTATCCCCGCAGCAGTGACCATCAGGGATTGGGAGACTGGGAAGAAACCGTTACCAAGCTGCCTAACGGTATCGGAAAGTTGGTGAAGGAAGCGACGGACAGAGGTATCAAATTCGGCTTGTGGATCGAACCGGAAATGGTAAATCCGAAAAGCGAGTTGTATGAGAAACATAAGGACTGGGTGATTCATTTGCCGAATCGTGACGAGTATTACTTTAGAAATCAGATGGTTTTGGATTTGACTAATCCGAAAGTTCAGGATTATGTATATGGTGTGGTAGACAATCTGATGACGAAATATCCGGGTATCGCCTATTTCAAGTGGGATTGCAACAGCCCGATAACGAATATCTACTCTCCGTATCTGAAAGATCAGCAGTCCCATTTATACATTGAGTATGTACGCGGTCTTTATAATGTGCTGGAACGGATCAAACAGAAATATCCGAATCTGCCGATGATGCTGTGTTCCGGTGGTGGTGGACGTTGTGACTATGAAGCGTTGAAATATTTCACCGAGTTTTGGCCGAGCGATAATACGGATGCCGTAGAGCGCATTTTTATCCAATGGGGTTATTCTCACTTCTTTCCCGCTAAAAGTATGGCTGCCCACGTAACGAGTTGGGGTAAACAGCCGGTTAAGTTCCGCACAGACGTAGCTAGTATGTGTAAGTTAGGTTTCGACATCCGTATTCACGAAATGAGCCAGACAGACCAGCAATACTGTAAAGAGGCGGTGGCTAACTTCAAACGTTTGGATGATGTTATTTTGGACGGTGACCAATACCGTTTGCAGTCGCCTTATGAAAGCCAGCATGCTGCTGTTATGTATGCCAACGACAATGCAGACAAAGCTGTTCTGTTTGCCTTCGATATCCATCCGAGATACGCAGAGTCGATACAACCCCTTCGTTTACAGGGCTTGAAGGAGGATGCCCGTTACGAATTGAAAGAAATCAATTTGGTTCCGGGTACGCAATCCAGATTGGCCTGCAACGGTAAAACGTTCTCCGGAGAGTTTCTGATGAATGTAGGCATTCCTGTGTTTTCAAGTCGGCCGACAAATAGTCATGTGATTGAAATTACAGAGGTCAAGTAATCAAACAAATTGCTATATTTGTGTGTTACTAAAGCAATAAGTATGTTAGAACAGATAAACGACATATTACAAAACACGGTTATTACCCCTTATACGGCAACTGTAAAGTTGTTGATCAGTTTTCTCTTGGGAGCTGTCATCGGGATAGAGCGCCAGTTCAGAAGACGGGAGGCGGGAATGCGTACCTTTACATTGATTTGTATGGGTTCGACTGCCGCTATGCTGGTCTCTATCTGGATTCCGCAATGTTATCCTAACTTCTTGAATGGCGATCCGGGACGTATTGCGGCACAAGTGCTTTCGGGTATCGGTTTTCTTGGAGCGGGAGCAATTATCCAAAGTCACGGAAGTGTTCATGGGCTGACGACAGCAGCCTGTATCTGGGTAATGGCGGTAATAGGTTTGGCAGTGGGAGCCGGAATGTATATTCCGGCTGCTATTGCAACTGTCATAACACTTTTCATTCTGGTCAGTCTGGAACGTTTGGAGAAAAGAATGTTCTTGAATGGTGTCAATAAGATCCTGGCTATCACCTGTTCTACGGCGACCCCCGATTTGAAGGCTGTCCGGAAGATATTGGAAAGTAAAGGCGTTTTTATCGTAAGTGTCTCTTTCGAGACGTTTTATAAAGAGGATCGATCTGTTATCACATACAAAGTGAATGTAAAGGCGATCTCTTCCTATACGAACTTATTCAATGAAATACGGAGTTTAGGCATTGTTACACAAATCAGATTGATGGCATAAGCCATCAATCCAATTCTCCTTTCAGCATTCTTCCTGCAATGCGAGCCGAATCTCCAACGAATCTTCCGCAAGGGCGCTTCTTATAATATTCTTGCGTACGGGCGGCCGGTGCCGGTGTCGTAGCTGCTGCGTCTTCAGGAGGCAAAAGGTTGCGGCAGATGATTGTCCCGTTTTTCTCCTTGAACATGTCAGCCATTTTCTGTACCATTGCATAATTCCTGGTGCGGGCTTCCTGATCGGAAATGTCCTGAACCGGATATTTGAATCCCGCTAACATAGCCATTGCGCTGACTGTTCCGCAAATTTCGCGCATACGACCTACACCTCCTCCAAAAGAGACAGACATTTTCTTGGCTGTCTCCATATCCAATTCAAAGATATCCGAGTAAGCCAGAAAGACAGATTGTGCACAATTATAACCTGCTTCGAAATTCTGAACTGCACGGTTTACTCGTTCTTCAAGATCAAAGTCTTTCATGATACTCTTCGCTTGTTAATATTCATAATCGACGCAAGCTCTGTCTGCCTTGACGGGACCGATGATGCCTTTGGATACGGCTACATGTTCGGGATGGTTGGCATACGTTCCGACATCCTCAAGTGTATCCAGCTCCGTAGTAAGGATGATATCCCATGTCTCTGCCGGATTCACGTTAAAATCTACGCGGATCATGCGCAAGACGTCGATTTTGTCGATCAATGCTTCTAATCCTGTTTTGATTTCCTGCATTTTAGCCTGCTTGTCGGCCGGAGTTGCAAACTCCTTCAATTTAAACATTACGATGTGTCTGATCATTTTACTATTTATGATTATTTATCTATATAATAAATCAATGTCACATTTTTTCATCCAGATAGGAATCTTTATAGCCCAAGAAATACAGGATACCGTCAAGCCCGATCGTTGAAATGGACTGTTTGGCCGTAGCCTTTACTTTTGGTTTGGCATGGAAAGCGATTCCAAGACCGGCAATACTGATCATCGGCAAGTCGTTGGCTCCGTCTCCGACAGCGACCGTCTGGCGGATATCCACATTCTCGACTTGTGCAATAAGACGGAGCAGTTCCGCTTTGCGTTTCCCGTCCACAATGTCGCCGACATGACGTCCGGTCAGCTTTCCATTTTCCACTTCAAGCTCGTTGGCGTAGACGTAGTCAATGTTGTATTTCTGTTTCAGATAGTTGCCAAAATAAGTAAATCCTCCGGAAAGGATCGCAATCTTGAAGCCTACCTTTTTCAATATACGCATCAGACGGTCCACCCCTTCGGTAATCGGCAGGTTCTCGGCTATTTCCTGCATAACGGAGACATCCAAGCCTTTCAACAAGGCACAACGTTGACGGAAACTTTCGCAGAAGTCGATTTCTCCCCGCATGGCCGCTTCGGTAATGGCTTTCACTTGATCACCGACACCGGCTCGGATAGCCAGTTCGTCGATTACTTCCGTTTCAATCAATGTCGAATCCATATCGAAGCAGATCAGGCGACGCATGCGTCGATACATGCTTTCTTCCTGAAAAGATATATCCATCTCCTGCTCGGCAGAGAGTTTCATGAAATCGGCCTTCATCTGTTCCTTGTCCCTCGGCGTACCGCGCACGGAGAATTCTACACTGGCTTTCGGCGTCCGGGCATTCTCGTCCAAAGGGATACGTCCCGTCAAACGCTTAATGTCGTCGATGTTCATGTCCTGGTCGGCAACAATGCGTGTAACACCTGCGATTTGTCGGGCAGTCAGTTTCCGGCCTAGAATCGTTATTATATATCGGTTCTTGCCTTGCATGGAAACCCATTGGTTATAAGCTTCCTCGGTGATCGGGTTGAAACGGATATTTACATCAAGCTCATAACTTTTGAAGAGTAACTCTTTCAGAATATCCCCCGAATTGCCTTCGCTACTTTGAAATAAGATGCCTAAAGAGAGGTTGTTGTGGATATCAGCTTGACCGATGTCCAGGATAACCGCGTTGTTCTTGGCCAGTATCTCGGTAAGGGCGGCGGTCACCCCCGGACGATCCGTACCATTTATGTTTATCAGTATTATTTCGTCTTTTTGTCCCATACGATTGTAATTGTGAGGCGAAGGAACGAATAATTATTTTAAGTAAAAAGTGTTTTCTTAAAATAATACCGTTTTATCAGAGATATGGAACAATCGTCCCTCATGCCTTCGGTGCGCTTGTCCTGATCCTGCACGAATAGGCAGATCAAGGGATAAAAGTTGTAAAAAATCAGGCAGAAATGACGAGGATGTATCCCGTTAATACAACAGGGGCACTCTCGTCATTTCTGTTTTGTTTTTATTTTCTTATCGCTTCGACCTCTTCAGCACGGACGGGGATCTTTTTACCTAACAGGCGGGCGCCGTTTTCGGTGATCAAATAGTCCTCTTCGTTGCGGATACCGCTGAAATCTTTATATGTGAACAGCTTGTCGTAATTGATAAATTCGGTGAACTTGTTCTGGCTTCTCCAGAGATCCATCAGTTCGGGGATAAAGTAAACGCCCGGCTCGATAGTCAGGACAAAGCCCGGTTCCAACTTACGTCCGAGGCGGAGAGACTTGCGTCCGAACTCCGTGCTCTTCGGCTGACCGTCATATCCGACGTAGACTTCGCCTAAGTTTTCCATATCGTGAACGTCCAGTCCCATCATGTGTCCCAGGCCACAAGGCATGAACATGGCATGAGCACCGGCTCTGACTGCTTCCATCGGATCGCCTTTCACGAAGCCCAACTCTTTCAGGCCTTCCATGATCACTTTGCAGGACAATTCATATACATCGACAAACGGGATACCCGGACGCAAAGCTGCAACAGCTGCTTCGTGGGCAGCCACCTGGATATCATAGATCTCACGTTGGCGAGTGGTGAATTTGGCATCGGCAGGAATCGTTGACGACATATCGCCGGCATATCCCATCTCCGTTTCGGCGCCGGCATCGAGCAGAAGCATATCGCCACTCTTGATCAAATTGCTATGATCATGGTTGTGCAACGTCTGCCCATTGATCGTCGCGATGATCGGGAAAGAGAGTTCGTAATTGTTGGCATAAGCAACTTCGGCAACGGCGGCGGCCACTTCGCTTTCGCGGATGCCCGGACGAACGGTGCGCATGGCGGCCAGATGCATGTCGGCTGTCACGATACAAGCCTTTTCTATTTCGGCAATTTCTTCTTCGCTCTTATAGTTACGCTGGTTGACAACGCCCATAATAAAAGGTACGGAAGGTTTTTCGGCTCCCGGAACGACGCCTAACCACTGGAACAGCTTGATCTGGTGTTCGGCGCGGTAAGTCGGCAGGTAATGAATCGGCTGGCCTTTCTGCTGCGCGTTCTTCAGATAGGTTTCGATTTCCTTGAACGGACGTACTTCGGTGATACCGGCTGCTTCGCTCTTTTCCTTCAGCGTCGGCTGTGTTCCCATCCAGACGATTGCGTCGATCGTCAGTTCGTCGCCGAAAATGATCTCGCGGTTGTTGTCTATATCGATGATGGCGGACAGCCCGGCGTAGGGAAGCCCGAAGAAATACAGAAAAGTGGAATCCTGGCGGAAATGGTATGTGTTATCGGCATAGTTCATGCCTGACTCATCGTTACCCAAAAATAACAGCAGGCCGGAACCTATCGTCTGTTTTAATTTAGCCCTGCGGGCGATATAAGTTTCTTTTGCGAACATGATATTATAAATTTAATTTAATGCAACCAAAGGTAAGCATAAATTGGAATCCTAACCTATTCGTATCCTATTATTTTTGTCGTTACTCGTATCTTTTTGTCAGCCTTTGGAAAGTTTCACCGATTTCCGCCTGCCGGCTTGCGGCGGTAACGAATTATCGTACCTTTGCTATGTAATCATTAAAATACAAGAACTATGATGAAAGACACATCTTATTCTAAAATTCCTTCTAATTACGGTTTATGTGCGGCAGACTGTCCTCGCGGCGACACTTGTCTCAGGCGGATCGCATACGACCGTATTCCGGCAAATGTTGTTTTTCCTCCGACATTGCATCTGAAAGCGATAGAAGCGATGGCGGGGAAGTGCAAGTATTACCGTTCCAACGAGAAAGTGCGTTATGCCAAAGGGTTCCTGTGTACGGTCGGAGCCTTGGCGGTCAGTGTGTCGGGTACGTTCAGGTATCGTCTGATCGGTAGTTGGGGAGTCAGGAGATATTATCAGAAGCGGAAAGGAGAAACGTTGCTGTCACCGGCCGAGCAGCAGCAGGTGGTTGCGCTTGCCAGGAAGTTAGGCGTGCGGTTGGACGAATACTTTGACGGATATGTGGAGGAATACGACTGGTGACCGGGCATCTGCTGTCTTTTACATGCCCAGGTAAAAGACGTTACATGCCGATGTAAATGTTGTTACCTGCCGATGTAAATGTTTTTACATGGCAGCGTAAATACTTTTACATCGACAGGTAAATGACATGTAAATGCAATGAGCTGACAGTTAACTGATAATCTTTTTACCGCTTTATTTGATCGGATGAATCGGTGCCCCGTCCATATAGGTGAGGGCGGCGCCTATGGCTGTCCTGTATTCCGAATATTTGGGGATCAGGAAACGGACGCCATACATTTCTTCCAGCTTAGGGAAGATTTCCTTGCACTGGGGCAGTTGCGTCAGGTTGCCGATCAGGACGAAATTGCGGATCGGGCTGTTGAGAGCCGACAGGATGGCAGCCTGGCCGATCGATTGCAAGACCATGTGGATAATCCCGGAAGCAATGTCTTCGGGAGAGGCGTTGCCGTCCGCCTTTCCGAAGTTGGAGGCGGTGGCGTCCAACGGCAGGTCGGGCAGGGGCCTGTTGCAGATGTCCTGTATCTGGAGGTCGATATTCGTCAGGGTCCCTTTCCGGGCCATTTCAGCGATCAGATGGATGTCCTGCGTTTTCAGGAGCAGGCGGGAGAGTCCGAGCAAGGTTCCGCCTCCGATGCCGATGCCGCCGATATGCTGGATATGCGGTCCTTCAACCTTTACGAAAGAAGTTCCCGTCCCCATACTTACGACAATCAGGTTTTCCAGCGAAGCGGCATATTTGGCTCCGAGGCCGTTGGCCAGGAATTCATCGGTCTTGGCTGTCGGCAAGCCGTATAGCGGCTGATCGATGAAAGCGCTTCCGACACCCGTCAGCATCACCATCTCGATCTCCGGCAAGGTGATCCCGTTGTCATAGATATACTTGCCGAAAGCTCCGAAGAGCGAGGTGACCGGATCGGTCGCCTTGACGAACATCGGCGACTGGATGCTCTTGTTTTCCACTCCGATAATCTTGGTTGTGCTTCCACCTACGTCAATACCTATTACTACGCCCATATTTTCATGATTTAGTTATAACTTTCCGTATCTTTTCGCTTGCAAAGTTATAACTATTTCTTACATTGTCCCGGCAAATATAACCTTTATATAATAATGAAGATACGGCAGATAATGGCACTTACCGGCGCGACAGTCGTGTGTGGTAACGGCCGGGAAGACCATGAAGTGCAGTGCGCCTTCGCCAGCGACCTGATGAGCGATGTCCTGACATTGGATTGCAACGGCGTGCTCCTCGTCACGGGTCTGTGCAACATGCAGACGATCCGGACGGCAGAGATGGCGGATGTTTCCTGCATCCTGTTCGTCAGGGGAAAGAAAGCGACGCCCGATATTTTGCAACTGGCGGCGGAAAACGAGATGATCCTGATGGAAACGGACCACTCGATGTACCATACGGTCGGCGAACTTTATTGTAACGGCCTTCCGCCGATCTATTAAACAAAAGGAGGTGAAGATATGCAATTCAGATTTGAACTGGAAGGAGGCAACTTCTCAAAAGCCGGCTATGCTTCGAGCCAGATAAAGAAGGTGTTGAAGCAACTGTCCGTCGATCCGCGCATCATCAAGCGGGTGGTCGTCGCTCTTTATGAAGCCGAGGTCAACGTTGTGGCGCACGCCTGGCGGGGGACGGTTCTGGCCGATATCGAAGCCGACAGGATCAGCCTCCTGTTGCAAGACGAAGGTCCCGGCATTCCCGATATCGGACAGGCCATGCAGGAAGGTTTCTCCACCGCATCGGCAGCCGTCCGCGAGATGGGGTTCGGTGCAGGCATGGGGTTGCCCAATATGAAGAAGAATGTAGATGAATTAACGATCGAGAGCAAAGTCGGAGAGGGCACGGTTGTCCGTATGCTGACCTATTTCTCCGCAAACGACAGATAGCCATGGAAGAGACAAAGTTTTACCACGCATTGAAAATAGACAATGACCGTTGTGTCGGCTGTACCCACTGCATGACGAAGTGCCCGACCGGTGCGATCCGCATCCGCGAGGGGAAAGCCTCCATCCGTAAAGGTTGGTGTGTGGACTGCGGCGAATGTCTGAAAGCCTGTCCGACGGAAGCCATCTATGTGGAGCAGGACGACTTCCAGAAGATCTTCGACTACAAGGCCCGTGTCGTGCTGGTCCCGACGGTCTTTATCGGGCAGTTCTCCAAATATACGACGGAGGAAGAGATTTTCAGTGCGCTGTACGAACTGGGGTTTACGCATGTGTTCCAGGTCGAGTTTACGGCAGACATGATCCATCGCGAGATGCTCAGGCAGATGGAGCTGGCGGAGGATAAACCTGTCATCAGTTCGTTTTGCCCGGCTATCGTCCGGCTGATACAGGTGCGCTTCCCGGCCCTGGTCGATAATATCTTGTTGGTGAAGCCGCCGGTCAATGCGACAGCCACTTACTATCATAAGGTATTGGAAGAAGACGGTTTCTCGTCCGAAGAGATCGGTATTTTTTATGTGACGCCCTGTGCGGCGAAGATCGCCTCCCTGAAAGGTGCGGAGGGATATTCGTCCACGATCAAAGGCGTGATCAATATGGATACCCTATATAATAAGGTATATCATATCCTGAAAAACCGCCCGAAGAACTACACGCCCGAATGCGTCCTTCCGCCCTCCCTGACCAAGAAGGAGATGCGTTGGAGCCAGACGGGAGGTGAAGCCAAGCATTTCTCCGGCCGCTGCCTGGCGATCGACGAGATACATAATGTCATCGAATTCTTGGAACGGATGGAATCGACTACCGAAGTACGCAATGTGGACTTCCTCGAACTGCGTGCTTGCGACCGGAGTTGTGCCGGTGGCGTGCTGGCAGTCGCCAACCGTTTCCTGACAGCCGAGCGGGTGATGAAGCGTTCGGTGAAACGCGACAAAGCTCCGCTGATCTATTCCGACCGGTTGGAGGCGTTGTCCTATCTGAAACAACACATCACCATTCGTCCGCTTCAACCCAACCCGAAGTTGCGATACGAAGGAAATATCGAAGAAGTCCTGAAAAAGATGGAGCAGGTGCGCAAGTTGATGTGCTACCTGCCCGGCATCGATTGCGGGGCCTGTGGTTCGCCCAACTGCCAGGCGTTGGCGGAAGACATCGTCCGCCATGAGGCGCAGTTCAGCGATTGCGTCTTCATGCAGCGTAATATGGAGAAGCATGGGAAGCTCGACAAGGAGCATGCTTTCCGCTTGATCGAAAAGACCTGGGGAAAAGACCGGTTGAATAAAGATTGTTATAAGAAAGGAGCCAAATATGAAGGTCAGTGATTTAGTGAGAGAATTGAACTTAACCGTTTTTTGCGGAGAGGCAGGACTGGACGCGGAGATTTCCGGCGGTTACACCAGTGACCTGTTGAGTGACGTAATGGGGCATATCGACGAAGGAATGTTGTGGGTCACGATGCAGACGCACCAGAACATCGTGGCCGTCGCCACCCTGAAAGATGCGGCTGCCGTCCTGATCGTGAACGGGGCTTCGCCGGACGAGGAGACGCTTGAGAAAGGAAAAGAGGAAGACGTGCCTTTGCTCGGAACGCCGCTTTCCGCATTCGAAGTAACGGGAAAAATATACAGCCTCTTGCTACAGGAATGAAAGAGTTCCGGGTAGATTTGCACCTGCACACCTGTCTTTCGCCTTGCGGAAGCCTGGAGATGAGCCCACAGCGGATTGTGGAAACGGCCCTCGAACGGGGATTGGATGCCATTGCTGTGACGGATCATAACAGCACGCTGCAATGTCCCGAAATCCTGGCTTTAGGGGAGGAGCGGGGACTCATGGTCTTTGCCGGTGCGGAGGTGACGACACGCGAAGAGGCGCACTGTGTGGCACTTTTTGCAGATGACCGGGCCCGTGCCGCTTTTCAGATGTATCTGGATGACTATCTGCCGCCTGTCCCGAACGACCCTGAACGATTCGGCGACCAGGTCTGGGTGAACGCCCGGAACGAGATCGTGGGGGAAGCCCCTTATCTGCTTATCTCGGCCCTCGACCGGAGTGTGGAACAGATTGCCGCAGTGGTGCATCGTCTGGGCGGGTTGTTCATTGCGGCCCATGTCGAACGTCCTTCGTTCAGCCTGATCAGTCAGTTGGGGTTTATAGATCCTTCGTTGCCGCTGGATGCAATCGAGTTCAAGGATGCTGCCCGCTATGAAAGACTGTTGGCGGCACATGCTTATTTGAAGCATTACACGGTCTATAGCGCTTCTGATGCGCATGATCCCGGACAGATCGGCACGAAATATTCCCTGCTAAGAGCCGACCTGCTTGATTTTGAACATTTAGCAATGGCTTTCCGGAAGGAAAACGGTCATACGATTGTAACAGCATGAATAATCTATCTTTTCATATCACCGATATCACCGCAAACAGTATCCGGGCGAATGCTTCGGAGATAGGGCTGTCCGTAGAAGAGCAGGATACCCGCATCGTCATCCGCATCACGGACAACGGCTTAGGGATGGATGCGGAAACCGCCCGGCGTGTCACGAACCCGTTCTACACCACCCGCACGACTCGCAAAGTCGGACTCGGCCTTCCCTTCCTGATCCAGAATGCGGAGCAGACCGGCGGCAGTGTCACCCTGACATCCGAGCCGGGAAAGGGAACGGAAGTGAGGGCTGTCTTTCATTCGGATCATATCGATTGCCCGCCCTGGGGAGATCTTCCGGGTACAGTCGCCTTGTTGATCACCGGCAATCCGGAAATAAACGTTTGCTTTGAATACCGTTCGGGAGAAACCGGATATTCAATCAGCACGAATGAAATAAAAGAGATTCTGGACGGCGTCCCACTGAGCCATCCGAAGGTGATGTTGCTTATTAAGGAGATGATAAAAGAAAATATCCGGTCTTGAAAATAAGATGGTCCGATTGGTTATAAACAATAGGGTACCATTGCTTGGAAGGAATGGGGGCTATTGGGGTACCATTGGTTATAAGCAATACGCACCTCTTTATTTCTTTCCTGTTTTATGAAGATAATAATTGTAACGCTCCATCACCTCGCGCACATAATTGAAGGTTTCCGAACCACGCAGGTAACCGTGTTTGCAGACCGGATCATTGTAGTACTCCGGATCGTTCTTCATCCGGATATATTCGGCCACATTATCATCCCAGACGTATGGGTCTTTGCCGTATTTCTCTGCCAGCCGTTGGGCATCATAGATATGCCCGATCCCGGCATTGTAAGCCGCCAGGGTGAACTTGATCTTTTCGACCGGGTCCGTTATTTTCCCAAATCCCTGACGGAAACGGCGCAGGCAATCCACACCCGTACGGATTCCCGTGTCCGGATTTTTCAGTTCGTGAGGCGTTACCCCTAAAGCCTTTGCCGTGTTCGGCATGATTCCCATCAGCCCTTCTGCGCCGGCCCATGAGACGACGTTCGGATTGAAACGGGATTCCTGGTAGCCGATAGAAGCAAGTAGCTGCCAGTCCCAGCCGATGTTTTTGGCATGTTTGCGGAACAGCTCGTCGTAGGGCGATACATGTCCGTTTTTGACTTCCGGCAGTTCGGTCGTGACGGGTTGTTTGCTCAGTTCGAAATAGCGTTTCGTCAAAGCCTTGTAGACATGCGTTCCCGCCTTGTCGGATGCCCACGCGTCGATAGCCTTAGCCAGTTCGGGGCTGCTTTTGCGTACGACCCATGAGGAGCGTTGCATAAAACTGATCTTCAGTGAAACGTTCAGGTTCCAGAAATAAGTTTTGTTCAGGCGGGCTATATTCTCGTCGCTTACGGTGTAAGGGATTTCTCCTTGCGAAACCATGCCGATCAAATCCTCCGTTGTCACAGTGTCGGCATCCGCTTCATGAATCCGGATACCGCCTCCTAATTCGACATCGAGGTTTTTCAGCCGTTCGAAGTATCTGGTTCCCGGCTTTACATAGACATCTTTTCCGAGCAGCTCCGTCACGTCGGTGATCACCTTGTCGCCTTTGTTGGCACGTTGGATCAGCACCTGGCAATCTTGCTCTTCCCGTCCGCAATAGATGAGTTTCTCTTTCATGCGGTTGCTGATCTGGATCGGGTAGGCGACGACATCGGCTTCTCCCGCTTCCAACATTTCGATCAGTTTGGCAGGACTTTCGGCAACTTTAATATTCAGTTTAAGACCTTCCGAACGGGCGAAATCCTTGATCAGTTCGTATTCGTAGCCCATCGGCTGCATCTTATACTGAAAATAGGAAGTCGAGCTATATAGCGTGACGGCCGTTATTTCGCCTTGCGCTTTCAGTTGAGGCAGGTCGATTGTTACATCGTCATCCTCCCGCCCTTGTCCCTGCCTCGCACGATTACAACCGGACAACAACAAAGCAAGTGAAAACAGGAGGATGATCTTGTTCATTATTTTCTTAAGCTTTTAATTCTTAACTTTTAATTTCTCCAGGAGGACGACATTTTCTACATGATGCGTATGTGGGAACATATCTACCGGCTGTACCTTTTTAACGGCATACTTTACCGAAAGCAGGCTCAGGTCGCGTGCCTGTGTCGCGGGGTTACAGCTCACGTAAACGATACGTTCCGGTTCGGCAAAGAGGATTGTGTTGATCACATCGTCATGCATACCGGCACGGGGCGGGTCTGTGATAATAACATCCGGACGGCCGTGTTGGTTGATGAAATCCTGTGTCAGGATATCCTTCATGTCGCCGGCGTAGAACAGTGTATTCTCGATCTTATTCAGCGAGGAGTTTACTTTGGCATCTTCGATCGCTTCGGGCACATATTCGATACCGATCACTTTCTTTGCCTGGCGGGAGACGAAGTTGGCGATCGTACCGGTTCCGGTGTACAAGTCATAAACCATTTCGTTTCCGGTCAGTCCGGCAAACTCGCGGGCAACTTTATAGAGTTCGTAAGCCTGTTCACTGTTGGTCTGATAGAACGATTTCGGCCCTACTTTGAACTGAAGTCCTTCCATCTCCTCGATGATATGGTCTTTTCCGCGAAACACAAGAACGTCCTGGTCGGTAATCGTATCATTGCATTTTTCGTTGATGACGTACATCAGTGAAGTGATCTCCGGGAACTGTTCAGCCACATAGGAGAGAAGCGCTTCGCGGCGTTCCATATCTTCATAGAAAAATACCAACACTACCATCAGATCGCCCGTTGAAGCCGTACGGATCATTAATGTACGCACAAATCCTTCTTGATTGCGAAGGTCGAAGAACGGATAGCCTTTGTGTGTCAGGCAGTATTCTTTGACTGCCTGACGGATGCGGTTTGATATGTCGTTCTGCAACCAGCATTTGTGAATGTCGAGCACCTTGTCGAACATTCCCGGAATATGAAAGCCTACAGCATCCATGCAATCAAACTTGGCTCCGGTTTTCACTTCCTCTTCCGTCAGCCATTTCTTGTTGGAGAATGTAAATTCAAGTTTGTTACGATAGAAAGTCGTATGTTTGGAACCCTTGATCGGGAGTATTTCTTCCATTTCGATCTTACCGATCCGGGTCAGGTTGTCGATCACCTGCTTGTGTTTGTAGCGAATCTGTTCCTCATAGGGCAGATGTTGCCATTTACAGCCGCCGCATACACCGAAATGTTCACAGAACGGCTCTGCACGTCGGGGCGAATATTCATGGAAAAATACAGCTTTTCCCTCCGCATAACTATGTTTCTTACGTGTCAATTGTATGTCTATGACATCTCCGGGCGCAACAAAAGGTACGAATACGACCATGTCATTTACGCGTGCGATAGCCTTTCCTTCTGCGGCTACATCTGTTATTGTTACCTTTTCCAATAAAGGCAACTGCTTCTTATTTCTTGCCAAGATGATTATTTTTTAATTTATGGCGCAAAGATAGAGATAAAAATATATTGTAAAATACTTCTGTGTAAAAGATTTTGACTATCCGCATGGTTGTCCGGCCTTTTCCCGGCTGTCGAAAATACCTGTCATATGCTCCAGATGAATTTGATGCGATGGTATTCTCATGCGGAGATGCCATACCACAGTTTGCCCAACATGCTAACGAACCGTATAATCAGGATTTGATGGCTGTTATTGCGCATTCGGACAAAAGGGAAAAATTATGATCGGACATTGTGCCGGAGCGATGTTGTTTGATATGGCAGGTGTTATCGACGGAAAGACTATTGCTGTCCATCCGCTTGCTAAGTCGGCTATACAAAAAGGAAAGGCTACGGACAACAAGTCAGAAGCCGATGGAAATATCTATACGGCCCAAGATGAAAATAGTATCTGGACAATGATGTCTCAGGTACTTGAAGCCTTGAAATAAAAATTAGATGTCCTTAAAGCCCCCAAGATGGCATATATTTTTAGGGACATATTACTCACTCTCAAGAATAAAGGCAAGAAAAAGAGATCAGAAGACTTCTTCTGGAGCTTCACGTCTTGCCCGATAAGAGTATATGAGAAAGATTCAAAAAGTCATAACGATTTGATACAATATATGTATCAAATCGTTATGACTTTGATCAGCTAATTACGGCCTCTTATTTATGTCGGGGTACCAGGATTCGAACCTGGGACCCCCTGCTCCCAAAGCAGGTGCGCTAACCGGACTGCGCTACACCCCGTTTTGCAATTTCTTTTATTTTTGATTGCGATGCAAAGGTAGGTATTTTTTTTTAACTACCAAATATTTCATTGTTTTTTTTTATTTACGTACATTCGCATCAGTTTAGGAGATCATTACAACATGTATACCCCCTTTATCAACTTTTAGAATGAACATATTGCAAACCAATCTGTTATATATCAAATGATAAAACAAAATTTAAATAATAAAAAATATGACAATCGCTTATATACGTACATATTCAAATAAACAACAAACAGAGAGCCAGAAAAACGCAATCGAACAATTTGCAAAAGCAAAAAAAATTGAGATTGACAAATGGTTGAAAGATGCTAAAAATTCTTCCAAAGAGAAAAACCGACTCGAAGACGTAATAAAAAATTTACAAGAAGGCGATATTCTTATCGTCGCCGATGTCACTCGACTCAGCAGGAAACTAATGGAGATAATGCATTTGATTTTGTTGTGTATTGAAAAGAAAGTGGCACTTTACTGTATCAAGGAAGGTTATTCATTTGAAGATAACGTGAACAGCAAGACGTTGGCATTTACATTTGGGCTTGTTTCTGAGATTGAAAGCAAACTTATTTCTGCCCGTACGAAAGAAGCATTGACAGCCAGTAAAAACAAAGGAACAAAATTAGGACGTCCTTTGGGAAGCCCCAAAACCGAATTTCTCCTTTCCCAGAAAAGCCAGATCGAAAGAGAATTGAAAGAAGAAAATGCAACATATGCCGAATTAGCCGATTATTATAAGGTTTCTTTAAGCGGTTTCAAGCGCTTCATTCGGGAAAATATACCGAACTTACCTTCAAGAAGGAAAAAGAAAAACGATACCGAATAAATATAAAAAGCGGGATTTTCAGATATACTTAAAGATAATTACGATTATGTTTAATAAGATTGTTGAATTTCTTTTTTGCGCAGACATAATAAAAACCCCGAAAGTTTTTTGTCTAACTTTCGGGGTTCATTATATGACATATCCGATCTATTATTTATTCATTTCTGCTTCAATAGCTTCTAATTCCGGCCCCATGTTCAGATTGTAATAGATACCTCTCAAAGCGATCATGTTGTCCATTTTTTCAGGTTCAGCTTCATGAGCTTTTTTATAATAAGGAAGAGCTTTTTTGAACAAATCTTTTGCCATGCTTAATTCCTCCTGGTATTTCTTACTATCATTAATCATATTGGCTTCGCTTAATTTGTTCACTCCTTGATTGTAATAGATACGACCAATGTTAGAAAGCGCATCTGTCAAATTCGGATCTTTTTCTAAAGCAATCTGGAAATTCTTTTCAGCATTGGCATAATCTTTTAATCCGGTTTCATAAACACGTCCCATTACATTGTAAAGGTTTGCATCATTTGGATTTTTCTGGATTGCAACATTCAACATTTCCAATGCTTTTTCATTTCTATTGGAATAGATGTATGTATTGATCAAGTTATTCAAGAAGAATGCCGAATCTGGAAAAACCTGCATGCCTTCTTCGAATGTTTTTTCCAACATAACAGAATCCTGAGCAGTTCTTGCCTCTCCGTATTCGTAGCAAAGATACTGATAAACATCATATTGACGATAAGGAGTATTTTTAGCACGTTCCAAAGCGGCAATAGCCAATCTGGAATCTTTAGCTAAAGAAGCTGCTGCTGCTGCATAGAACTGAACTGTCATGAATGTAGAGTCTTTTTCCGCAGTCTGAGTCCCTGCGAACATTGGCAGTTCGGATATTTCTACATATTGGTTGAAGAAATCGTATGCTTTTTTATACTCTTGTTTATCGAAATAATATGCACCACCATTGAACAGATATACATGGTTTGCGCTCAAGATACTTTTGATATCTTTTGTGTATTTAGGTTTCACTTTACCTTTTTCATTAGGCAACTGATCCAGTTCGTAGGCTTTCTGGAAATAAGGTAAAATACCATACAAAGCTTCATACATAACCGGCTCGTTGGGTTGCTGTCCCAGAATTTGTTTAGCTCTTTCAGCATTGAACTGTTGATCTTCGATAAAACCTGCTACATACCAAGTTTTAGCATCGTCTTTAGTTTCCGGATTTTCCAACGCTCCTTTGATCAAGGTTCTGGCTTCTCCGAAATCTGCGTTACTTCCTTTCGCAATACTCTGTGCCTCGTTCACAACTTTTTTCTGTGCGAAAGAGGCAGATGCTGCAACACATAGTGCAACTGTCAATAATACTCGTTTCATTTGTGATAGTGATTTGAGATTAATATTTCTATTTGTTTAAATTATTCCTCAGTTGTTCCTTCTGTATCGTCCGCATTTTCATTGCTTTCGACATCATCAGAAACATCTTCGAAATCGGTATTCTCTATTGGATGTTCATGAATTGCCGCATCTTCTAAAGCTTCACGCTGTGCTTTTTCTTCAGCGATCTCTTCTTCGGTCTGTGACAGCACTTTGCATACAGAGGCGATTTCGTCATTACGTTTTCCTAAATTAATCAGGCGTACCCCTTGTGTTGCACGTCCGATGACATTCAGATCGGATACCTTCATACGGATTGTGATACCGGATTTATTAATGATCATAATATCGTTTTCCTCCGTAACATTCTTGATGGCAACCAGTTTACCGGTCTTTTCCGTAATGTTGATGGTTTTGACACCCTTACCTCCGCGATTCGTAATACGATAATCTTCGATATTAGAACGTTTGCCGTAACCTTGTTCGGACACAACCAGTACAGTTTCTTTTTCTTTGTCCTTAATGCAAACCATTCCTACAACTTCGTCGTTAGAATCGTCATCAAGTGTCATACCTCTTACACCGGATGCTGTACGGCCCATAACGCGCACTGCATTTTCATGGAAACGGATAGCACGTCCGTTACGGTTTGCAATCAGAACTTCATTATTGCCATTTGTCATACAAACTTCGATCAGACCGTCGTCTTCACGTAATGTGATGGCATTTACACCATTCTGACGAGGACGAGAATATGCTTCCAGTAATGTCTTCTTGATCACACCTTTCTTTGTACAGAACAATAGATAGTGCGAATTAATAAACTCAGTGTCTGTCGTCAGCTTCTTTACGCGAATGAAAGCGTTGACCTTGTCATCCGGTTCGATGTTCAACAAGTTCTGGATCGCTCTACCCTTTGAGTTCTTCGCTCCTTCCGGAATTTCGAACACTTTCAACCAATAACATTTTCCTTTTGCCGTAAAGATCAGCAAGGTAGCATGCATGGAAGCCGGATAGATATATTCTACAAAATCTTCGTCACGCGTTTCAGAACCTTTGGCCCCTACTCCGCCGCGTCCCTGAGCACGGAATTCACTAAGCGGCGTACGCTTGATGTATCCCATGTGGGAGATGGTAATGATCATCTCATCATCTGCATAGAAGTCTTCAGGATTGAGTTCTTCGGAGGCATAAACGATATCTGTTTTACGTTCATCTCCGTACTTGTCCTTGATTTCCTGCAACTCGTCTTTGATGACTTTCATACAAAGATCGTCATTTTCTAGAATTTCCTTCAAATATGCGATTAATTTTTCGATTTCTTCATACTCTGCACGAAGTTTATCCTGTTCCAGGCCAGTTAACTGGCGAAGTCTCATTTCTACAATGGCACGAGACTGTATATCCGACAGGGAGAAACGTTCCATCAAACGTTCGATAGCTTCAGCAGGGCTTTTAGATGATTTGATGATTGCAATGACTTCATCAATATTATCGGAAGCAATAATCAGACCTTCTAAGATATGAGCACGTTCTTCGGCTTTCTTCAAATCGTATTTCGTACGGCGAATCACGACTTCATGTCTATGGTCGACAAACGCTTTGATCAAATCTTTCAGATTGAGCAGTTTGGGACGCCCATTCACCAGCGCGATATTATTGACGCTGAAGGAAGACTGCAATGCCGTCATCTTATATAGCTTGTTGAGCACAACACTCGAATTTGCATCCCTTTTTACATCCACGACGATTCTCATGCCTTGGCGGTCCGACTCGTCATTTACATTCGATATGCCGTCTATGCGCTTTTCATTCACTAAATCGGCAATATACTTGATCAGTTCGGCTTTATTTACACCATAAGGGATTTCCGAAATGATAATCTTCTCATGATTATTTTCCGTCTCGATTTCTGCTTTACCGCGTAAAACAATACGTCCCTTACCTGTTTCAAAGGCGTCTTTTACGCCAGCATATCCGTAGATAGTCGCACCTGTCGGGAAATCAGGAGCTTTGATATATTGCATCAAATCAGCTACTTCCATTTCTCCACGAGTATCAATGTAGGCCATACAGCCGTCCAGCACCTCGCTAAGGTTATGTGTTGGCATATTTGTCGCCATACCAACGGCGATACCAGATGCTCCATTTACCAGCAAATTCGGGATACGAGTCGGCAATACGGTCGGCTCTTTCAGTGTATCGTCGAAATTCAGCTGGAAATCAACCGTATCTTTGTCGATATCGCGAAGCATTTCTTCGGCAAGTTTACTTAATCTTGCTTCTGTATAACGCATGGCAGCAGGACTGTCACCGTCCACCGAGCCAAAGTTTCCTTGTCCATCCACCAACGTATAGCGCATAGACCATGTCTGTGCCATACGAACCATTGCGAAATAAACAGACGAGTCATTATGTGGATGGTATTTACCTAAAACTTCACCAACAATTCTCGCAGATTTTTTATAAGGTTTGTCGGATGTATTACCCAATTCATTCATTCCAAACAAAATACGACGATGAACCGGTTTAAAACCATCCCTAACATCCGGAAGGGCACGCGAAACAATGACAGACATTGAATAGTCAATGTATGCCGATTTCATTTCCTCCTCGATGTTAATCTTAATAATTCTGTCTTGATCAACCATTTAGTCTTATATTAATTACACTCAATATCTCACCTTTCAAAAAGTGCACTAAGGTAAGGCTTTTCCGTGTATCACGAAAGCTTTTGACTCGAAATTTTAGAATTTACTTGTCAAAAGGCATTCGGTTTCAAACCATCAAAATGAAACTGCCACCCTATGAAAATGGGATTAGTAGTACATGTATTTGGAATTACACTTACGGGTAATATTTTTTAATGTTTCTTTATAACAAGATAAAGCTGTTTTTTGTAATATATGACAAGCCTGCCTTCAATACTTTATTTTCTTTTAAGGAATAATGGCATGGATTTTGTTAGATATATGACGAGAGTTTATTACATTTGCACTATCATAGTACATTATTATAATATGAAAAATAACTATTCAAAGAGATTAATGGACGTTATTGAATATAGCCGTGAAGAAGCAGCTAGGCTTCAGAACAGTTATATTGGACCGGAACACTTAATGCTTGGAATTATCCGCGACGGCGAAGGGAAAGCCGTGCAGGCCCTGCGCGAACTAAATGTCGACGAATGGGATATCAAAAGAAAGATCGAACAGGAAATTAAAAATACAATCGATGCCGAAGATGCTGTCCAGCATGATATCGCTATTAGTAAAACAACCGAGCGCGTACTGCGTATGAGTATGCTTGAATCGCGCTTGTTCAAGAAAAAAGAAACCGGAACGGAACATTTGCTTCTGGCCATTTTGAAAGAAGAGTTTAATGTTGCGGCAAAGGTGCTGAACGAAGCGGGCATAACGTATCGCAGTATATATAATTACCTGATAAGCGGCACAGGTTTGAAGCACATGGATGATTTTATTGGAAAAGAAGATGCCGAACATTTTGAAGGAATCAGTGATGGCTACACCGATGATGATGAAGACGATGACGATGATTACTCTTCCCGCCGGGAGTCTCCCCGCTCCTCTTCCGGAGCCGGCTCTGCACAACCCAAATCACCAAACGACACGCCTGTATTGGACAACTTCGGTACAGATATGACGCGTGCGGCCGCTGAAAATCGTCTCGATCCGATTGTCGGACGTGAGAAGGAGATCGAACGCTTAGCTCAGATATTGAGCCGTCGCAAAAAGAACAATCCTGTCTTGATCGGTGAGCCAGGTGTCGGCAAATCGGCAATTGTGGAAGGTTTGGCACTGCGTATCATCCAGCGCAAAGTTTCCCGCGTTTTGTTCGACAAACGTGTGATCAGCTTGGATATGGCATCTATCGTGGCTGGAACCAAATATCGCGGTCAGTTTGAAGAACGTATCAAGGCGATTCTGAACGAACTGTCGAAGAACCCGAATATCATCCTGTTTATCGATGAGATCCATACGATCGTCGGTGCAGGTTCAGCTTCAGGTTCAATGGATGCCGCCAATATGCTGAAGCCGGCTCTGGCCCGTGGTGAGATACAATGTATCGGTGCTACGACATTAGATGAATACCGTAAAAATATCGAGAAAGATGGAGCTTTGGAACGTCGTTTCCAAAAAGTGATCGTCGATCCGACAACAGCGGAAGAAACTTTGCAGATCCTGCAAAATATCAAGGCCCGCTACGAAGAACATCACAATGTGATCTATACGCCCGAAGCCCTGCAAGCTTGTGTAAAACTGACAGAACGTTATATCAGTGACCGCAACTTCCCGGACAAAGCAATTGATGCGTTGGATGAAGCCGGTTCTCGCGTACATATATCTAACATAACGGTTCCGAAAAGCATTGAAGAACTGGAAGCCAAGATCGAGGCAACCAAAACAGAGAAGCTTGCTGCCGTTAAGTCACAAAACTTTGAATTGGCTGCCAGCTTCCGTGACAAGGAACGTCAGTACCTCTTACAGTTGGAAGCAGCCAAAGCCAAATGGGAGCAAGAATTGCAGGAGCATCGCGAAACGGTGGATGAAGATAAGGTGGCTGAAGTTGTAGCCATGATGTCAGGTGTCCCTGTCCAACGTATCGCAAAAGCTGAAAACCTGAAATTACTCGAAATGGCGGAGAACCTAAAGAAGAAAGTAGTCGGCCAAGATGATGCCGTTCAGAAGATCGTAAAAGCAATTCAGCGCAACCGCGTTGGCTTAAAGGATCCGAACAAGCCGATCGGAACATTCATGTTCTTAGGGCCGACAGGTGTCGGTAAGACTCATCTGGCCAAAAAGTTGGCGGAATATCTGTTTGACTCGGCCGACGCTTTGGTCCGTATCGATATGAGCGAGTATCTCGAAAAGTTTGCGGTGTCCCGCCTGATCGGTGCGCCTCCGGGATATGTAGGTTATGAAGAAGGCGGTCAGTTAACCGAGAAGGTCCGCCGTAAGCCCTACTCTGTTGTCTTGTTGGATGAGATCGAGAAAGCGCATCCGGACGTGTTCAACCTGCTGCTGCAAGTCCTGGACGAAGGTCGTCTGACTGACAGTCTTGGCAGACGGATCGACTTTAAGAATACAATTCTGATCATGACGTCTAATATCGGTACACGCCAGTTGAAAGACTTCGGCCGTGGTGTCGGTTTCAGTTCGCAGGCTGCCGGCGAGCCAGATAAGGACTTCTCCCGCAGCGTTATCCAGAAAGCACTGAACAAGGCATTCGCTCCGGAGTTTTTGAACCGTGTGGACGACATCATTATGTTCGATCAATTGGATAAGGAAGCGATCCATAAGATCATTGATATCGAATTGCAAGGTCTTTACAAACGCGTGGCTGGTCTTGGTTATTCTCTGGAACTGACAGACGCCGCCAAAGATTTTGTTGCCACCAAAGGTTATGACATTCAGTTCGGTGCACGTCCGCTGAAGCGTGCCATCCAGAAATATCTGGAAGACGAAATGGCAGAAATGATTATCCGAGCGTCTGTCGGAGAAGGTGATACGATTGTTGTCGACTTCGATAAGGACAAACAAGAGATTGTTACGAATATAAAGAAAAGCGAGTCTGCTGCCGAAGCTTGATTTTCAAAAATGTGATTGGAGTGCCGCTGTGGTTTTTGCCACAACGGCATTTTTTATGTGATTTGCCATAAATCGAGACTTTTTTCTTAAGTTTGCCTAAACTTTTTATGCTATGACATTCTTCAGATGCCTTTGCTTGCTATTTATTTTATGCTGTTGCAATAGTAAACCGAAAACAGATGCGGGAATGATACGTGTATCAGTTCTGCGTGGTCCTTCCGCCATTGCCTTTGCACACTGGATGAAAGAAACGCCTGTTATCGACGGCAAGCCGCTTTCCGTTCGGATAATCGATTCTCCTGACTTGATGCAAGCTACTCTGATAAAAGGTGAAGCTGATATCGCTGTTTTGCCGATGATCAGTGCTGTCAACCTGTATAATAAAGGCATTCGATATCATCTGGCAGGTTGTCCGATATGGGGTACCCTCTATTTGGTAGGTAGAAGCGACAAAGGTATATCCGGTGAGAACAAATCGGTTTTACATATTTTCGGAGCAGGAACGACACCTGACATTCTTACCCGTCATTATCTCCGGCAACATAAACTTAATTACACGTTGAATTATTCATTCACTACCGCACATGAAATCATGCAGGGACTGTTGGCCGGGAAAGTCGATTATGCCGTTTTAGGAGAACCGTTCTTGAGTATTGCGTTGCGGAAAGACAGCACGTTGCAAATATTGGCAGACCTAAACAAGCCTGATTCTGCCTCTTTAGGATTTGCCCAGACAGCCATACTCTATGTGCCTACCTTGAAAAAAAGTAAAGAAACGATGGACAGTCTTTTAAATGCTTCTTGCCGTTTTGCCGTAGAGCAGCCGGAACAGGCTATTTGTATATTGGAAAAGGAAAACATTTTTACATTTGGCATGTTGACGCCCGAAAGTATCGAACGTTGTAAGATTGACTATAAAACAGTCTCCGAAGCCCAAGAAAATATACTTCACTTCCTGCAACTGATTGAGCAATATGAACCTAAAGCATTGGGAGGAAAAATGCCCGATGAGCAATTCTATAAATAATCCGAAAATGAAGAAAAGCATCTTTACGATCCTGTCGATTACAATCCTCATATTGGCCTGGCAACTATTGACCATACTGGTCCGTTTGCCGGATTTGGTTCCGTCCATACCTCACCTATTTAGCACGCTCGTTGCACTTTTCGCATCCGGTTCGTTCTATCAATCAGTCATGGCGACAGTGTTGCGCGGAACCATCGGGATGTCTATATCGTTAATGGCGGCTATGGGAGTTTCTCTCTTGTTCTACAAATGCGAGTGGATTTATGAACTATTTCGTCCGTTACTGGCCATCATGCGTTCCATTCCGGTCATTTCATTTATACTCTTGGCTTTGATTTTCCTGAATGCGGAAAGTATTCCTTTGATAATCGCTTTTCTGACCATGTTCCCACTCCTTACGGAAAACCTGACGAAAGGAATACGAGGACAGAGGAAAGAGTTTTCGATAATGGCTCGTCAATTTAGGATCGGACGCTGGAACAAGCTGACACAGGTGGTCTATCCGCAACTGAAGCCATTCCTATACAGCGGTCTTGCATCTGCTTCGGGTTTTGGTTGGCGTGCTATCATTATGGGAGAGGTACTGGCGCAATGTTCGCCCGGTATAGGCGGGGAAATGAAACAGGCACAAGTTTTTATAGCCGTTCCCGAATTGATCGCATGGACGATTATAGCAATTCTGATCAGTTATCTTTTTGATAGAGGAATCAGCTGGTTGGCGAAGCAACGATTCCCTATACATTACAACAAGCATTGCAGTAAACAACCTGTGCCAAAAGGAAATTGCGATATACGGATTCGTGATATTTCATATCGGTATGGTTCGGATACGGTCCTGTCCCACTTTAGCTATACTTTCGAAAAAGGATTCATATATGGCATAACAGCTCCGTCGGGAACCGGCAAAACGACCTTGTTGAACCTGATAGGAAACATTTTAAAACCCGCACAAGGGGAAATCGAAACAGATTTTAAAACCGGAATAGCTTATGTATTCCAGGAACCCGAATTACTCAGCCAGTTGACAATTGCCGAAAATATCGCCTTACCCTTGGCTGCCTATCTGAAAAAAGAAATTGCTTTCGAACAGGCGATTTCAATATTGCAAAAGATGGAGTTGGACGGCTTTGAGAACCGTTTTCCGAATGAACTGAGTTTCGGGCAGCAACAACGAGCAGCGATAGCACGTGCCTTGGCTTACCCTTCCCCACTCCTGCTCATGGACGAGCCTTTTAAAGGTTTAGACGAGGCTTTAAGCCGCCGTATTATCAAGCGTATCCGTGAACGGCAAACAGAGAACGGGCAGACGATTCTCTTCACTTCCCATAATCCCGGAGAACTGCGTTTGTTTGCAGATAAGACAGTTCGTTTGGATCCAACCAGCCATTAAGAGACTTTTACCGGTGAGCAAGGGATAGTAAACCAAAAAGTAGACCCTTTGCCTTCCTTCGATTCCACTCCTATTTCCCCTTTCAAGATAGAAATGATTGTCTTGCAGATGGAAAGTCCGAGACTTGTTCCCTGTTTGAACATATCCAACTTGACAAAGCGGTCGAATTTAGGTTGACAAAATTCTTGAATTTAAACGTGAATTGCAAATGTTTAGATAAAGAACTCGCCGGCTGGAGCAAAATAAATACCAAACAATTATCTTTGCGATTCAAATATAAAGAAACAACCCATATGGTAACATCATTTCATGCGCTGATTTCCCGTATCCTGAACATTCCTGCCGGACAGGTGGAACGAACCATCGGGCTATTGGGAGAAGGAGCGACAATCCCCTTCATCAGCCGGTACCGCAAAGAGGTGACCGGAGGACTGGATGAAGTTCAGATCGGCAATATCAAAGATCAGTTGGACAAGTTGACCGAACTGAAGAAGAGAAAAGAAAGTATCTTATCCTCCATAGAAGAACAAGGCAAACTGACTCCCGAACTGAAAAAGAGGATCGAGGATTCGTGGGATAGTACCGAAATAGAAGATCTTTATCTGCCTTACAAGCCCAAACGGATCACCAAAGCGGAAATTGCCCGTAAGAAAGGACTCGAACCTCTTGCCAGAATCGTGATGATGCAAAACGAAAGAGACTTGCCAGCCCGCGTGGCAGCCTTTATCAAAGGGGAAGTGAAGAACGCTGAAGAAGCATTGCAAGGGGCACGCGACATCATCGCTGAATGGGTGAATGAGAACGAAGAGGCCCGCAATGTCGTCCGGAATTCTTTCTCACACACGGCAGTCATCACGTCCAAAGTCATCAAAGGAAAAGAGGAAGAGGGTGCTAAATACCTCGATTATTTCGAATTCAGTGAGACTCTGAACCGTATAAGTTCACATCGTCTGTTGGCCCTGCGCCGAGGTGAAACGGAAGGTATCCTGCGTGTAAGCATTTCTCCCGACACGACGGGCTGCCTGGACCGGTTGAAACGCCGTTTCGTGAAGGGACGGGGCGAAACATCCGACCAAGTATCGATAGCTGTAGACGATTCTTTCAAGCGCCTGCTGAAACCTTCCATCGAAACCGAATTTGCTAATTTGAGCAAGGCAAAAGCCGACGAAGAAGCGATCCGTGTATTTACCGAAAACCTGCGCCAGTTGTTGTTGGCTCCGCCATTGGGACAAAAACGTGTGTTGGGTGTCGATCCCGGTTATCGTACTGGTTGTAAACTGGTTTGCCTCGACGCGCAGGGGGCATTGTTACATAATGAAGCGATCTATCCTCACCCGCCCCAGAACGAAAAAAGCAAAGCGGCTGCCAAAGTGGCACAACTGGTAGCCACATACGCCATCGACGCCATCGCTATCGGGAACGGGACAGCAAGCCGCGAGACGGAACAGTTCATTACCAATATCCGCTATGATCGCAAAGTACAAGTGTTCGTGGTCAGCGAGAACGGAGCATCCATCTATTCCGCATCCAAGATAGCCCGCGACGAGTTTCCCGAATATGACGTGACGGTCCGTGGCGCCGTCAGTATCGGCCGTCGCTTGATGGACCCGCTTGCCGAGTTGGTCAAGATTGATCCGAAAAGCATCGGTGTCGGGCAATACCAGCATGATGTCGAGCAGGGTGCCCTGAAAAAGAGCCTCGACCAGACGGTGGAAAGCTGTGTAAACTTAGTCGGCGTGAATGTCAATACGGCAAGCAAGCACCTATTGACCTATATTTCCGGATTGGGCCCGACGTTAGCACAGAACATCGTCGACTACCGAACCGAACACGGACCTTTCCAGTCTCGTCGCGAACTCCTGAAAGTACCCCGCATGGGAGAAAAGGCTTTTGAACAAAGTGCTGGTTTCCTTCGTATCCAAGATGGTAAAAACCCATTGGACAACTCGGCCGTCCATCCGGAAAGTTATCCGATCGTCGAACTGATGGCAAAGGACTTGAAATGTACTGTCATCGAACTGATCAGCAATAAAGAACTGAAGAAAAAGCTCGACTTGAAGAAATACGTCACGGACAAAGTCGGAATGCCGACTTTGTTGGATATTATGGAAGAACTGGATAAGCCGGGACGCGATCCTCGCCAGACCATCCAAGTATTTTCTTTCGATCCAACGGTGAAGACGATCGAAGACCTGAAAGAAGGGCAAGTGCTGCCGGGCATCGTCACTAACATCACGAATTTCGGATGTTTTGTCGACATCGGCATCAAGGAAAACGGATTGGTCCATATTTCCGAATTGGCAGACCGTTTTATCAGTGATCCGACACAAGTCGTCTCGATCCATCAACATGTGAAAGTAAAAGTGTTAAGCGTCGACCTCGTTCGCAAACGGGTTCAGCTTTCTATGAAAGGAATAGAAGAAACAGTTTCTTAATAGCGATGAAAATTAACAAAACAAACGTAGCACGCCTGCTGGACAAAGCCAAAGTGGCTTACCAGTTGGTTCCTTATGAAGTAGATGAAAACGATCTGAGCGCGACACACGTTGCCGACCAGTTAGGCGAGAATGTCGCGCAGGTATTCAAGACGCTTGTCCTCCACGGCGACAAAAGCGGCTACTTCGTCTGTGTCATTCCCGGCGCCGACGAGGTTGATCTGAAAAAGGCCGCCAAAGTCTCCGGCAACAAAAGCTGTGAAATGATCCCGGTCAAAGAACTCCTCCCCCTCACCGGCTACATCCGTGGTGGCTGCTCCCCCATCGGCATGAAAAAGCATTTCCCGACCTATATCCACCACACCGCCGGACAATTCGATCACATTTATGTCAGTGCCGGACAACGGGGTTTGCAGATACGGATCGCACCGGAGGATTTGATCCGGGAGGCACGGGCAGAGGTGGCGGATGTCATACGTGAAATATGAATCAATACTGTATATCGAAACGCTTCTACGTTATTTTCAATACGTCCACAAAGATCGTGTTTTTGAATGATTAAGCAAAGAAAACTCGAACCCCCGTCGCACCCCTGCAAACCCATTTCAAGAAATCCTGAAGCCGTTTTTCACCGTGCAGGGCGGTCTCAAGAAATCTTGAAATGGGTTTGCACCTTTGAAAAGCCGTTTTGAGAAATCTTGAAACGACTTTTCTCCATTCAAAAACGGCTTTAAGATTTCTTGAAGATATTTTTCACCGTTGGAACGGCATTTCAAGGTTTCTTGAAGACTTTCCCGGACAATAAAAGCAGAAAGCAATGCTAAATCAATAATTATTGTCTACCTTGCAGGACAATTTAAACATTTAATTCGAATGCCTATGGGAACATACACGAAAATCAAAGTAATCATGCTTTACACACTCAATAACGCCGAGTACCTGGCCTATATGAACTCCGTACTCGCTTTGCTCCCTCCCCCATCGGGCGGCGAGGAAGACCGTCCGGATGAACTCTCTTTGGACAAAGAAGTGCAAGCATCAGGAGCTCCGGACATCGGTCTGTCAAAAGAGTTTGTCAATGCAATGGAAAAGGACGTGCTTGCCCTGGCAGACGTTGTGGATGAAAGCCGTATCTCGCAGGAAACGGAAAAAGCCGAATTACACGAAAAGAATCGGGATAATTTAGTTGTTTACATCACGACACGTATCTCCCGTGCCGGAACATTGCCACTTGAGGCTGAAAGAGATGCAGGAAAATATTTATACAAGGTCATCAAGCCTTATATCGGTATCGCCCGTCTCCCGGTAGCACAGGAAAGTGCCAAGATACAAGGGCTTTTGATCGATTTGAGAAAGGACGAAAACATCTCCTACGTGGAGACGCTCGGACTGGCGGCTTATTTGGACGAACTCGAAAAGGAGAACAACGCCTATATCAGCCTGACGAGCCAACGGACACAGAACCGGGCAGCCAACAAGAAGGAAAGCGGTGCGGTTCTGCGCGAGCGGATCGACGGATATTATGAAGATCTGGTCATGCTGGCACAATCCTACAGCGTTGCCGTACCTTCGGAGGCGGCAACGGCATTTGTCAACAACCTGAATCAGCTGATCACCGAAACGACCACCGCCAACAACCAGCGGAAGAAAAGATCAGGGTCAAACGGCAACGGGGCTGACGATTCCGAACGTCCCGGAGAACTGTCTGTTTAAACAAAAAAAGAGCCGAGACTGGTAATTTTTACCGATCTCGGCTCTTTTCTTCTTTCTTTAATTTTATACACCTAAGACGATATCAGCATCGATATTCAATTTTCGGCTGATCTCACGAGCAACTTTCAAAGTCGGCTCGCATTTCTTATTTAATCTTTAGAACTTCCGGAACGTATATGTTTTCCCCTCGCGGCTTAAGATCAGTTGCTTGGATTCCAGTTTATCGATTGTATAGGTTTGTTTGGAAGAATTCCAATCGGTATAGGGCAGGAATTTACTGATCGGCCTCGGATCATTCTCTAATTCCAGCAGCAATGTTTTTTCACCTTCCAACGTGTTGTAGCCATATTGATGGCGGAAAGAGTCGATTTCCGTAACGTACACCTGGTACATAAACAAAGAATGTTCAAAATTAAAATAAACCGTATCGACATTCTGCACGTTACCGCTTGCTTCTACCTTCTGTAATTGCCATTTACCGAACAACTTGGATTCCGTGTCCTTGCTGCACGAGACGAACAGGATCACACAAAATGCTATCAATATATTTCTAACCATACTCTTTTTTCTGCTTAAATCGGACATCAAAGGAAAGGAAATAATTTCAATTTTGTATATTTGTCACCACTTTATTATGTGTTTTTAATTTTACAGACATTCTATGAGACAAATGAAACAATTTGTAATACTGCTTTCAGCTGTATTAGCTTTTTCTTCCTGCGTACACAAAGTGCAGAAGGAACAACAGGAAAAGAGTATCGTGCATACCAATCCCCTTCCCGTACAGTTTGGTGATCCTTATGTACTGCTGGCTTCGGACGGCATATACTACATGTATGGAACAGGCGGAGGCGCCGTCGACGGCTTCAGTGTGTATTCCTCCCCCGACTTGGTAAACTGGAAAGCCGAAGGACAGGTATTCCGGGGCAATGTTCCGGGATCATGGGGAGTCGCCAACTTCTGGGCGCCGGAGGTGTACGAACGTGGTGGCAAGTTCTATATGCTGTACAGTGCCGACTGGAAAGAAAATCCGACTAACGAATTGGAAAATTTCCGTATCGGAGTGGCCGTTGCAGATAAACCGACAGGACCTTTCAAGGAATTATTCGACAAACCTTTGTTTGATCCGGGCTATCCGGTTATCGACGGGAACCTGATCGATGACGAGGATGGACGGACCTACCTGTATTATTCCCGTTGTTGCTACAAGCATCCTGTGGAAAGCGAAATTGCCGAAAAGGCTAAAAAAGAAGGGAAGTTCGACGAGATAGAGGAAAGCTGGATATATGGCATCGAGGTAAAGCCGGATTTGACAGAAGTGATCGGTGAACCGGTCCTGCTGCTCCGTCCGCCAGTAAAACTGGACGACACGCAATCCGAATGGGAAAGCCGCTCCGTTACTTCCGGTGAGATCAACCGCCGTTGGACGGAAGGTCCTTATACATTGAAAAAAGGTGATACCTACTATATGATGTATTCGGCCAACTATTATAAAGGAAAGAATTATGCTGTCGGCTATGCAACAGCAAAAAGTCCGCTCGGCCCGTTTGTCAAATCGAACGATAATCCTGTGCTACAAAAGAACGTGGAGCAGGGAGGCATCGTTACCGGTACGGGGCATAACAGCGTGACCTGGTCGAAAGACGGCAAGCAGATGTATTGTGTTTATCACGGCTACACCCAAAAAACAGGAAACGAGCGAGTTGTCTTTATCGACAAAATGGGAATCGATGAGAACGGCAAGCTCTATGTGGAAGGACCGAACGCGGAGTAAATTGAAAATTAAAAATTAAGAATTAAAAAATATCATCGACCGTAATTTTTTAATTCTTAATTTTTAATTCTTAATTTACAAAGTTCCCTTTGTACTCGGCAGTTCATACCTGTAGATGTCGCGGCGGATAGCCATCTTGATGGAGCGGGCCAAAGCCTTGAAGATTCCTTCGATCTTATGGTGCTCGTTTGTGCCTTCCGCTTTAATGTTCAGGTTCATGCGGGCGGCATCGCTCAGGCTTTTAAAGAAATGCAAGAACATTTCGGTCGGCATATCCCCTACTTTCTCACGGTGAAAGGCTGCATCCCAGACTAACCAGGGACGTCCGCCGAAATCAAGCGCCACACTGCACAGACAATCGTCCATCGGCAGACAGTAACCGTAGCGTTCGATCCCCCTCTTGTCGCCTAAAGCCTTTAACAAAGCTTCTCCAAGCGCAATAGCCGTATCCTCTATCGTATGATGTTCGTCTACTTCCAGATCTCCTTTCACCCGTACCGTCAAATCGATACCCGAATGTTTTCCGATCTGGTCGAGCATATGGTCGAAGAAGCCGAGACCGGTGGAAATCTCCGTCCGTCCATGTCCGTCCAGATTCACTTCTACAAAAATATCCGTTTCCTTTGTCGTACGTCGGATAGTGCCCCGGCGTTCTCCGGCAAAAAGATATTCCGTGATCCGGTCCCAATCGTCTGTAATCAGGACGGGAGAAATAGCCGTATTCTCCGTGAGCAACTGTCGCGCCTCGACGTCATCCGGACGAAGCCATATCCCTTTTGCCCCTAAATTGGCTGCCAGCTGCATATCCGTCAGCCGATCACCTATCACATAACTGTTTGCCAGGTCATATTCGCCGGACAGATAGCGGCCTAACATACCTGTACGGGGTTTCCGGTTCGGAGAGTTTTCTTCCGGAAAAGAACGGTCGATCAGGATATCGTCGAAACGGATCCCCTCGCCTTCCAAGGTCTTCAACATCTTGTCGTGTGCCGGCCAGAAAGTGTCTTCCGGAAAGGAATCCGTACCCAAACCGTCCTGGTTCGTCACCATCACAAACTCGAAATCCAACTGTTTACGGATAAAGTACAGGTTACGGAACACCTTCGGATAAAACACTAACTTCTCCAGGCTGTCCAACTGATAGTCCACCGGCGGCTCTATCACAAGCGTTCCGTCCCGGTCTATAAATAAGGCTCTTTTCATTTCATAAATCTTTACATTTTTTTAAGCGCTTCGAGCAAAGCATCGTTTTCATCCGACTTACCGACCGTGATGCGAAGGCAGCCGTTACACATGGTCACATTTGTCCGGTTACGGACGATAATACCCTGTCTGACCAGATTTTTATAGATCGTATCGGCATTCGTCACTTCGACCAGGATAAAATTTGCATCCGTAGGATAAATCTTGCGCACGCAGTTCAACTCCGGCAATGCAGCCTGCAGACGAATCCGCTCGGAAAGGATCGAACGAAGCTGTTTTTCCATCTGTTCCTTGTTTTCAAGCATATACAAGGCACGTTCCTGAGTCAGCAGATTTACATTGTACGGATATTTGATCTTATTGAGGATCGCAATGATTTCGGGAGAAGCAAAAGCCATTCCCAACCGGATTCCGGCAGCCCCCCACGCTTTGGACATGGTTTGCAGGACGATCAGATTCGGGAATTTATCCAACTCGCCTAAGAAAGAAGGCTCGATGGAGAAATCGACATAAGCCTCGTCAATCACAACGATCCCCTGGAAAGTATTCAATACTTTGTAAAGGCGGTCACGGCTCAGATTATTTCCCGTCGGGTTGTTGGGAGAACACAGGAATATCACCTTCACCCAGTCGTTTGCCGCTTCCAGAAGGCTGTCGGTATCCAGGTCGAACTTTTCGTCCAGCTTGATCTTCCGGAACTCTACGTTATTGACATTGGCCGCGACTTCATACATGCCGTAGGAAGGTGCGATGCTTACGATGCTGTCGATAGACGGTTCGCAAAACGCACGGATAATCAGATCGATCGGTTCGTCACTTCCGTTCCCCAGAAAGATAGACTCGCGTTTCACCCCTTTGATCTCCGCAATCTTCTTCTTCAGTTCCCATTGCAAAGGATCGGGATAACGGTTGTACGGTCTGTTAAACGGGTTTTCGTTTGCATCCAGGAAAACGGAGGCATTACCTTGAAACTCATCTCTGGCAGACGAGTAGGGTTTCATGTTCCAGACATTGGGTCTGACTAAATCTTTTAAGTCTTTCATAATGTGTTCAATCTGATTGTTACTGCATTCTTGTGCGCATCCAACTGCTCGTTGGCCGCCATTGTCCGGATCGTCCCGCCCAACAGCCGGATGCCGTCGGCCGTGATCTCCTGGAACGTGATCTTCTTGATGAAGCTGTCCAGGTTCACGCCACTGTAGGCTTTTGCATATCCGTTGGTCGGCAACGTATGGTTCGTACCGGAAGCGTAGTCGCCAGCGCTTTCCGGCGTATAGGGGCCCATGAAGACACTACCTGCATTTTCGACCTGCCCGGCAATATCTGCATAATCGGTCGTCTGGATAATCAGATGCTCCGGAGCGTACAGGTTGGTGAAGTCGATCACTTCCTGTTTATCCTTCAGCACGATAAGACGGCTGTGGCTCAACGATTTTTCCGTGATCTCCTTACGGGGCAGCCGGTCCAGCTGTTCCCGGATCGCTTGCATGACCGGTTCGACGATGCTTTCGGATGCCGTCACCAGCATGGCCTGGCTGTCCACTCCATGTTCCGCCTGGGAAAGGAAATCTGCGGCGATAAAGGCGGGATTGGCCGATTCGTCTGCAATCACTTCCACTTCGGAAGGACCGGCAGGCATGTCGATGGCCACCTCTTTCAGGCTGACCAACTGTTTGGCCGCCGTCACATACTGGTTACCGGGACCGAATATCTTATAGACCTTCGGAACCGATTCCGTTCCGTAGGCCATCGCCGCTATGGCCTGGATACCTCCTGCCTTGAATATCTTGCTGACGCCTGCCGTTTCCGCGGCAAACAGGATGGCGGGGTGTACCTTTCCATCCTTGCCCGGAGGCGTACAAAGCACGATTTCCTTACAGCCGGCAATACGTGCCGGGACAGCCAACATCAGGACGGTAGAGAAAAGAGGAGCCGTTCCGCCGGGAATGTATAAACCGACTTTTTCTATCGCTACCGCTTTCTGCCAGCAGGTGACACCGGGTGTCGTCTCCACCTTCTTTCCCATAAAACGCTGTGAGGCGTGAAATATCTCTATATTATTCTTTGCTTGACGGATAGCTTGCTTCAGCTCTTCAGGTACGAGCTCCTTCGCTTCCGCTAATTCCTGTTCTGAAACCTGCAACCTTTTGAAGGTAGCGGGATCTATCTTGTCGAACTTCTCCTCATACCGGATAACGGCGGCATCTCCTCCCTTCCGGACTTCATCCAGCACCGTACGGACCGTATCGAACAGTGTCGTGACATCCAGCGCCGGACGCTGGGCCAATGAGGCCCATTCTTCTCTTGACGGATATTTGATTACTTCCATTTTATAAATTAAAAATTAAGAATTAAAAAATTAAGAGGTAAGAATTTACTTCTTAATTTACAAAATCATTTTCTCGATCGGTAGCACCAGTATGCCTTCTGCTCCCAATGATTTCAGTTTACCGATGATTTCCCAGAAATGTTTCTCCGCTATGACGGATTGGACAGACACCCAGTTCCCGTCGGCAAGCGGCGTGATGGTCGGGCTCTTCATGCCCGGCAGCACTTCTATGATCTCGTCCATCTTGTCTTTCGGAGCGTTCAACAATACATATTTCTTGCCTTCCGCTACCTGGATCGCTTCAAAACGGAACAACAGTTCGTCCAGGATAGCCTGTTTCTCTTCCGACAGGTTATTGTTAGCAATCAACAAGGCTTCGCTTTGCATGATGACTTCCACTTCTTTGAGCTGATTGCTCACCAGCGTGCTGCCGGAGCTGACGATATCGAAAATCGCATCCGCGAGGCCGATGCCCGGCGCAATTTCCACAGACCCGCTAATTACGTGAAGGTCTGCTTTCACTCCCTTTTCAGCCAGATAAGTCTTCAGTATTTCCGGATAGGAAGTTGCGATCGTTTTTCCGGCGAACCATTCCACCCCCTGATAATCTTCATCTTTCGGAATGGCGAGTGAAAGACGGCATTTGCTGAATCCTAAACGTTTGATCAGCTTGGCCTCCTGCCCTTTTTCTACATATTCGTTTTCGCCAACGATACCTATGTCGGCAACTCCATTGGCTACAGATTGTGGAATATCGTCATCGCGCAAGAATAAGACTTCTACCGGAAAACCTTTTGCCGACAACAGCAAAATACGTTTTCCCCTGTTTAGTTTAATACCGGCTTCTTCTAAGAGAAGCATTGTTTCATCGTAAAGACGACCTTTTGATTGTACTGCGATTCGTAACATGTTTATTTTGTTTGTATATATTTTTCCAAAAACAAAATAAGGCCCACCGTAAACGGCAAGCCTTATTCATTTATATCATATGTTCCTACATACCACACAGCCCACCGAACTATTGCCCGTTGTAATGATGATGGTGGAGATGCAGAACCGTACTTTTCATTTGTTATTATTTTTACGTTGCAAAGTTACAATAATAATTGAATTAGCAAATAAAACTTACAAAAGATTAGCCAATCGGGGTGATTTTTTATTATGAGGCCAATTTTAACCCGATAATTCCGGTTATCTGTACAAATGATCCGCCTGCTGACGGATTTTATTTGAGAGCAGGACCGGATAGTCCGGGTGGGCGGCAAAGAAATCGTCCACCTCCTTCCGGGCTGCCGAAGAAGTATGTCCGCTCAATAAAGCCCGTACCCAATCACGCGGAAAAAAGATATCCCCCGTACGCTGTATTTCCTGCAAGGCTTCCAGTGCCGGACGGATATAACCGACCGCTTCTTTCTGGCGCAACTGGCAGTTCAGGTTCGACAAGGCGGCCGAAGCCCACGGCTCGACGCGACGGTTCTCGGCTACGAGCAGAGAAGCAAACACACTGTCGCGCACTTCCTGCCGGGGAGAAACGGAGGGTGAGATGAATGCATATTGCCGTTTGCGGTCCGGGTTGGTGATCCGTGCTTGCTGGGTTGCTACAATTTCATCGGCTTTGTCAGGCATTTGGATAGCCAGATCGTACGACAAGCTGATATAATCATTTTCGCTCAACGAACAGCCGGCAGGCGCTTTTTGGTCTTTCCAGAGCGCGTATAGTTTTCCGACCGCTTCCGGCGAGCGGGCAATGGAACGATATTGGCGGAACGCCTGCAAACGTTGTTGGGATTGTTCCGCCATTGTCACGATTCGCCAGAGCACCAGTTCCAGTTTCTCCGGATCAGCGAGATAGAAACGTTGGCAATTACCGATATATCCGAGGGCGGCCGAGAACAACAGAGAATTGTTTTCCGTAGGCAAATAATCCAACATTGCTTCCATATAAAGCTCTGCAGGGATAGTCCGGTTCAATAAATTCTCGTACAACGTAATCAACAAAGAACCTCTCAACACCTCGTCCTTACAAGCGGGAAGGTTGCCCAAACAAGCCTTCGCATCTTTCTCAAGCAGGCGGAAGAAACCATATCCTTTGCCATCGGCATTGGGCATGACGAAACAGCCTTCGCTCGCCTGCCTTTTCAGTTCCTTGAGGCATGACGCCTGCTCTTTTCCAAATGAAACTTGCACGTCCTCCGTCCCTCCGTCAGGATAGACAACCAGAAAAGACAAGTCTTGTTCCCACAACAGCCCGCGTCCTAACGGATCTTTCTGCGAGACCTGCAACGATTTGCCATCTTCGGATATCACTCCACATATCTCCGGCATGCCCTTTTCATTCACCCAAACCCGGCTCCAGGCCGCCAGATCGTCGTTCGTATATTTGTCCAGGATACCGATCAAGCCTTCCCAAGTTGCATTTCCGTATGCATACGTCTTCAGATATTCCCGGATTCCTTTTTGGAAAGACTCCTTCCCCATTTTCTTAATCAGCATTTCCAGGATAACCGGAGACTTGTCATAGATGATATTACCGTACATCAATCCGGCATCTCGCATGTTCTCCAGTTGCTGCTTCACCGGATTGGCACCGGCGGTACGATCTTCGGAATAGGCCGCGGGGATATAGTCAAGCATGAAATTCAAAGAATGGTTCACCTCCGGAAACAGAGGCTCGATTATCTGGGAGGCGTAATAATTGGCAAAGACCTCTTTTGTCCAGACATCATTGAACCATTCCATCGTCACGAAGTCCCCGAACCACATATGCGAAGTCTCGTGCGCAATCAAGGAACTGCGTGCCAGACGCTCGTTCAATGTCGGGTTCTCGTTCAGGAACATCCGCCCGTCCGTATATAAGGTCGCTCCCGTATGTTCCATCCCGCCGAACTGGAATCCCGGCAAAATGATCAGGTCGTATTTGGCGAAGGGGTATGGTATCTGTGTATATTCCTCCTGCCATTCGAGTGCATCGAACACTTCGGATGCGATATCGGAGCACTGTGCTACTTTCTTCGGGTCGGTCTCACGATGGTAGATCGAAATGTTCCGTCCGTCGCGCGAATACGTTTCTCGTGTCAGCTTACCGGCAACAAAAGAGAAAAGATAGGTGCTGAGCGGTTCCGTTTCCCGGAAAGAAATCCGCTTGCGCCTGGCGACGGATGTCGAATCCACCTGCTCGACCACCCCGTTGGCGAGCGCCTGCCAGGAAGACGGAACCTCCAACGACAGGGTGAAAAGCGATTTCATGTCCGGTTGGTCGAAACAAGGGAAGAGCGTACGCGCCCGGTCAGGGACCAGCAACGTATAGAGGAATTCGTCCCGGCGGTTAAGCGACTGATCGTTTGCCGTAAATTCGATAGTCACGCGGTTCTCTCCGTCTGCCGCCTCTCTTGTATCGATCACGATATGCTCGTCTTTAACCGTATAAGGGACTTTCCTGCCATTCAACAAAACTGAGGCTACCTGTTCCGATTCCCCTCGGAAGTCTATGATAACCGGCAGTCTTTCGTGGATAGCAAGCGTTATATCCGCTTTGCCTGTGACGGCTTCTTCGCGGGATTCCGGGATGGAAAAAAAGAGGTTGTAACGTACCTCCTTGAAATGTTCTTTCCTGAACTGAGCCAATTCCCGGCTGACTCCCGGTTGCAACAGCGCAGCATCGGGTACAGGACTACCGCAAGCCGTCAATAAACTGATAGCTGCCACTCCTATAAATTGTTTTATATTTCCAGTGTTCATTATGATTTAAATCTTTTCATTCTCTCAAATACTCTGCTATGGACATGAAGTTCCGTTCCAACAGATACATTTGACTTGCCATAAAGGAGAAAAACTCTCCCCAATCCTGACGGCGGTGGAAGTCAATCCCGGATTTGGCTGTATAAATACGGGCCACCTGCTTTCCGGTATCGCGCACGAAACAAATGTCCCAAGTCAACCCCTCCGGAAAATCCGTTTCCAGCGTATCCTTATACCATGTCAGGCGTTCGAACATCTCCAGCCGGGCCTCTTCGCTCCTATGGTTCACTTCGAGGATGACAAACGCACCCTCTCTTGTCGCATCGAATTTGAGTTCGACCCCTTTCACTTTCGTATCATATAAAACCCACGTTTTCTTGCGTCCTCTCAGATACGGCTGTACTTCACAAAATGCGGCGAAACTTTCCCAAAATTCAAGTTTCAGGTTCTTGAGTTCGTCTTTACTATACATTTATTTATATATGTCTTTCTTTTTCACTTTTATTATCGTACCGTATTTGGCCAGCTTCTTCATATCGATATGTTTCCGGTTCCCAGCAATCACGTAAACGACCGGGCGGCCACTGATCTGCTCCCGGTAGAAACGGGAAATATCCTGCATGTCCATCGTTGCGATATCCCGCAGGAATTCTTCAGCCGGATCACGGTCGAAACCTTCCATACGCGTACTCGCCACTTTCTCGGACAGGTTGCGGAAAGGCGGATAATCGTTATTGATACGGTTCACCAACGTCTGCTTGACCGCCTCCATCCTTTCCGGCTTCAACGGCATTTCCCGGATCAGCGAATCCAGTACGCCCAGCGCATCCAGCGTCTTGTCGCTTTGAGTGGACAGCATCGCCGTAAAAGATCCGGCAGTCCCTTTATGTGCATGGTTCGGCAACTGGTAACGACCGCTTGTCCGGTATGCAAAAGAACGGAATTCCCTTATTTCTTGAAACATCAGCGATGACATATCGCCTCCGAAGTAGACAGAGAACAGCCGGGAGGCATGGCGGGAAGCCTTGTCATCGACCGGATCGCCCTTGACATAGCCGTAAACGATGCTCTGCGCCATATCCGGCATATCGATAAAAAAGACGGTCGGCCGGTCGTATTGTTTCAACTCACGGTAATAGGGAGAATTGGAGGCAACGGTCGTCCGCTCCAGTGGGAGATGCTGGCGAATCGTCCCGATCACCTTTTCTACAGGCAATGTGCCGCAGTAGTGAAGGTCGCACTGTACGCTCCGTACTTTATCGTAGATCGCCAACATATCTTTACCTTTCAATTTCTTGATTTGCGAGAGTGAAAGTTTACGCAGGTAACGGGACTGATCACCGTACTTTACCTGTTCTAACAAAGCTGATGCCACATTGTCGCCCGACTTGAAAAAGGCTTTCTCCGAGACTTTGGCATCGTCCACAATCTGACGTAGCTTCTTGTCGTCAGCCTTTGCATGGCGGATAAAGTCACCCACAAGTTCCATCGTTTCGTCAATATGGTTATCGAAACCAGTCACCTTCATGACAAAAGCATCGGGTGTTACATCGAATGCAAGCGTGCTTCCGATCGATTGCAAACGGCTGCGGAACTGTTCGAAAGATAAAGACTCGGTCCCTAATAATTGCAGATAGTTGGTGAGCTGCATCAATTCCGGCTGTTCCAAGGCACCGATCCCGTAGGAGATGTTCAAAGTAAAAATATCGTTCAGCGGATTAGGTGTCGTGTACAACGTCACCAAAGGAGTCAACTTTGACGTCTTCACATCCTTTTCGAAATCGATGATACGAGGTGCGACTTGTTGTTCCGGTATCTTCTCCAACTGTTTGGCATAAGAAGACGAAGCGTCTGCATTCCGGGGAACAACCGGAGAGAAAGCTGGTTTCGGCAAATTGTCTTTTGGATATTTCCCTGTGCTCTTGGTTACGCACAAATAGTTATTGCTGAAATATTTTTGGGCGACCCGCACGACATCCTCTTTCGTGATGGATTCGATCCGTGCCACTTCGTTCAGATAATCGTTCCAACTCTTTCCTTGAGAAAACAGATTCATCATGATTGTCGCACGTGAGTCGATATTTTCCAATGAGGAAGCATACTGCCGTTTCTGTTCCAGTTTCAAGCTGTTGAACATTTCATCACTGAAATCTCCGTTCTTCACTCGGTTGATCTCGTCCCAGACCATCTTCTCTGCCGAACTGTACGACTGGATCAACAATTTCGGCATAATAGCGACCGCCAAGATTCCCGCTTCATTCATGCTCTCGTTGATGGCAAGAGCTCCCATCAACTTATGTTCCACCATCAGTTTGTCCAGATAGCCCGTACCGTTGGAGTTATTCAACAAGTTGACCGCAATATTCAAGGCTACCTGGTCCTCGTGGTTGGCCGAAACACCCCGGAAACCAAGCCCCATCGCCTTAATAAAGGGGATCGGGAACTTTACCTTCATTGTCTCCCGTCCGTTGAAGGGCGGGAGCATCACTTTCTCCTGTTTCGGCGCATTGCCCGAACGGATTCGTGAAAAGGCCTTTTCCAATATAGGCATAACCTGCTGTGCATCGAAATCACCACTAAGGATTAGTGCCATATTGGATGCCACGTAATAGTCCTCGAAGAACTTGTGCATTTCCGTCAGCCGCGGGTTCTTGAGGTTTTTCGTGCTGCCGATAATTGGGTAAGCATACGGGTGTGGACCGAAATAGCGTGCCATCAATGTGTCCATCACCTGACCACCGATGAAATCACCATACATGTTCTTCTCCTCATAAACCGTTTCCAGTTCGCTTTGGAAAAGACGGAATACGGGGTTAATCAAGCGTTCGCTGTTGATCTCCGCCCATTGAACCATATATTGCGGAGAAAACGTATTGAAATAGATTGTAGCATCGTATGAGGTCGCCGCATTCAGACCGGAACCGCCGAACCGGTTGATGAGCCGGTTGAACTCATTTGGAATGACATATTCGGAAGAGCGGATGCTCAGTTCGTTGATCTCCTTTTGCAGACGAGCACGTGCCACGGTATCCTCCGTCATGGCCAGTTCGTCATATTTCATGGCAATGGAATCCAGCAAGACTTTCTCCGACTCGTAATCAAGCGTTCCGATGCGGTCTGTTCCCTTAAACATCATATGCTCGAAATAGTGAGCGATACCTGTATCCGGACAATCTTTTGCTCCTGCTTTCACGACAACGGCGCCGAAAACTTTCGGTTGACTATGATCTTCGTTCAGCCAAACAGTCAGTCCGTTTTCCAGTCTATATTCTTTTACTTTGAGAGCGTTCAAGTCCTCTGCTTGCGATTGATAAGAACAACATGCGAATACCATCATCACTACTTTTAATTTCACGGTCATGCCACAGAATTGTAATATTACAGGCAAAGATAATGAATTAATCAGATATTTACGATTCGTGCGATAAACCAAACGAATATTTAATTGTTATTCAATAAAAAGCAAATACGATATGATAAATCTAGGTAGTTGGATGAACGGCATCCTGATCGGTTGGGGCGTAGACCCTAAAATTGCAAATACTTTCGACGAAATGATCATTGCAGCATTGCTAGTCATACTGGCGATCGGGTTGGATTACCTGTGCCAAGCGATCTTTGTCGGCAGCATGAAAAAGCTCGCGCAGCATACACATTATCAATGGGATTCGTTGCTTCTCAAACGTAAAGTTGTCCACCACTTGGTCCACACAATACCGGGTATCTTGGTCTATGCCTTGTTGCCTCTGGCGTTTATACGGGGGAAAGGTTTGTTGCTTTTGTCTCAGAAAATATGTGCTGTGTATATCGTGTTCGCTTTGTTATTGGCGATAAATGGTTTTATTTTAGTGTTCCTCGATATGTATAACATGCGGCAGGTGAACAAGAACCGTCCGATTAAAGGATTCATGCAGGTGCTTCAGGTCTTACTGTTCTTTATCGGCGGGATCGTCATTATAGCCATCTTGATCGGGAAATCGCCAGCCAGCCTGTTTGCAGGATTGGGTGCTTCGGCAGCAATCCTGATGTTGGTATTCAAGGATACGATTTTAGGATTCGTGGCGGGCATACAGCTTTCCGCCAACGATATGCTTCGGCCGGGCGACTGGATCACGGTTCCTGGTTCAAACGCGAACGGTATCGTACAGGAAATTACACTGAACACAGTCAAGATTCAGAATTTCGATAATACCATTTCCACCATCCCACCTTATACGTTGGTAAGCGCTTCGTTCCAGAACTGGCGGGGCATGGTCGAATCGGGAGGCCGCCGTGTGATGAAGTCCATTTTTCTCGACCTCAATACCATCAAGTTCTGTACTCCGGACATGCTCAACACGTTCCGCAAGGAGATCCCTTTGCTTGCCGACTACAAGCCGGACGAAGGCGTGACACCTACCAATTCGCAGATGTTCCGTGTCTATGTGGAGAAATACCTGACAAGCCTTCCGGTCGTCAACACCGATCTCGATTTAATCATCAGCCAGTTGCAATCGACTGAATATGGCGTACCTATCCAGATCTATTTCTTCTCCCGCAATAAAATATGGAAGGAATACGAACGTATCCAGTCGGACATCTTCGACCATTTCTTCGCAATGATTCCCAAGTTCGAATTAAAGGTTTACCAATATTCGGAATAAGGATAATGAAAAAACAGACTTTATTGCCAAATTTGTGAAAATACCCATTGGTCCAAACCGAAACACATGAGCATGAAAATTGATTTTCCCACAGGGGTAATATTTTTATTTGGTAATCGGCTGTATCTCAAAAAATGACCTTTTTATCGCTTTTTATGGGGAATATTGTATTTTTATTAGTTAGTTTTGTATACAAATTCAAGGTTATCACAAGTATACTTAACTAATCATTTAAGGATATGCACGCAATACAAGAATGGATTAACAATCATTTGATCGAATGGGGGATTATCAGCAGTTCGGCAAATGAACTGGACAATACGATCGTCCTGCTGCTGATCATTGCCGTAACGGTCGGCATCGACTATGCTTGCCGCTATATTTTTCTGAATATGTTCAAACGGCTTGCGAAGAGAACCCGCAACCAATGGGACGACTTGATCGTTGAGCGCAAGATTATCAACAAGCTGATGCACATGATCCCTGCCATCCTGGTGTATGTGCTGTTGCCACTGGCTTTCCCGGTTGATGAGACGCCCAAGATATTGGGAATCCTGCAAATGATATGCAAGATCTACATCATTGCCGTTTCACTTCGTTTCATCAGTGCCTCCCTGAACGTCGTGCATGAAATATATAACCGGAAGGAATCACTCAAGAACAAGCCGCTGAAAGGTTTCATCCAACTATTGCAGGTAGCCGTTTTTTTTATTGGTTTTATACTGATCATCAGCATTCTGATCGGCAAATCACCAACGACGCTGTTCGCCGGACTAGGCGCTTCCGCCGCTATCCTGATGCTGGTGTTTAAGGATACGCTCTTAGGATTCGTAGCCGGCATACAGCTTTCCGCCAACGATATGCTGCGTCCGGGCGACTGGATCACGATGGAGAAATATGGGGCGAACGGGACGGTTATCGAAGTCACGCTGAACGCAGTCAAAGTCAAGAACTTCGACAATACGATCACGACGATTCCCCCTTATGCCTTAGTGAGCGATGCTTTCCAGAATTGGCGTGGGATGTCAGAATCTCCCGGACGGCGGATCAAGCGCTCCATCAATATCGATATGAACAGCGTGAGTTTCTGTACGCCTGAGATGTTGGCCAAATTCCGCAAAATCTCCTTGCTGACAGACTATATCGACGAGAAAGAAAAAGAACTGAACGCCTATAACGAGGCGCACCGGATCGATGATTCCATCCGCGTAAACGGCCGTCGGCAAACGAATATCGGTGTGTTTCGCGCCTACTTGGTCAATTATCTGAAAAGCCTCCCGGAGGTCAGTAAGGAACTGACTTGCATGGTCCGCCAGTTGCAACCGACAGAAACCGGTATTCCGATCGAACTTTATTTCTTCTCCTCCGTGAAAGACTGGGTTCCTTACGAAGGCATTCAATCCGACGTATTCGACCATGTGCTGGCCGTAATCCCAGAATTCGGACTCAGCGTATTCCAGAATGTCTCTGGCAGTGATTTGAGGAGCCTGAAAATAGTGCAATAACAAAAAAGCGTCACCCGCCATAGGGTAACGCTTTTTTTGTTCGTCTATAGGGCATCAGTAAAAAATAATAGTCACACATGAAAAACACAATTCTTACTTTTTGCTGTATCCTGTTACAGCAATCGCTCTTTGCCGAAAACAAAGATTGGCTGATCGACGGAAGCCCGTATAAGACGGAGGTCAATCTTTCATCGGATAAGAAACAAATTGAATTGACAAACGGTCTTCTTCGTCGTTCCTTTTCACTAACGCCCAACGGTGCGACAATCGCACTGGATAATCTGATGACGGGACAAAACGAATTGCGTGCCGTGCGACCGGAAGCCGTGCTTGTCATCAATGGAAAAGAGTATCCAGTCGGAGGTTTGGAAGGGCAGCCTGTCCATAATTTCCTGACAAAAGATTTCCTGTCCGGCATGCAGCTGTGCGATTCGGCATTTGTCTTGGCCGGTTATACGGTTAGCGAAACAAAAGAACGCTTTCCTTGGAAACCGAACGAGGCCTGGATTAGCAATCGATATCCGTGGCCTGTGCCCGGCAAACGCATCACCTTCACTTATAGGGCTCCCCGAAAAATTGTAGACGAATGCAAAGGGTTAACCATCCGTATCGTCTATGAACTATATGATGGAGCTCCGATCCTGTCTAAATGGATCGAGATCGAAAACAACGGACAAAAGGCTGTTACACTGGATTCATTCAAATCAGAAGTTCTTGCGTTGGTTGAGACTGCCCCGAAAGTCCACTATGGTGAGCCCCATGAGGTGCGCATGATGGCACAAAAAACGGGATACTATACGGAAGATTACCGCAAAAGACCAGTACAGACGGATGCTCCGCGTGACTATATCGACCGTTTCACCCAACTGTTCGTCGTTACGGATTATGCGATGGGTGGAGATATGGAAGCGATGAAAGACAATCCCGCCGTCCGTTGGGTATTCGATCATCCGGAATACGAGTTTACCGGTATCCGCTATTACGGCCAATATAAGCCGGCACGGTTGGAAGTAACACCTCTGTTAGGACCGGCTGAAGAGATTGCACCGGGAGAAAGTTTCACATCCTGCCGTGCCTTCGAAATGCTCCGCGATGCGACAGACCAGGAAAGACGAGGACTTGCTGAGTGTCGATTCTGGCGCATGATGGCTCCCTGGACACAGGAGAATCCGATCTTTATGCACGTAAGGGAATCAAGTGACCAGGCAGTCAAACAGGCAATCGACCAATGTGCGGCTGTCGGCTTCGAAATGGTAATCATGACCTTCGGTAGCGGTTTCCAGATCGAAAACGATTCGGTATCTTATCTCCAACGCATGAAAGCTTTGAATAGCTATGCTGCTGACAAAGGCATTGCCATCGGGGGCTATTCGCTATTGGCAAGCCGTGGTGCCAAACCGAAAGATGCGGCGATTAGCCATCATACGGGCTATCCGGCAAAGACACGCGAAGAAGGCAGTCGTTTCGGGCTTTCTCCTTGTATCGCTTCAGATTGGGGCAGTGATTATTTCAAGCGTCTGAAGAACTTCTTCCATACGACCGGTATGAACGTATTCGAGAACGACGGTTCCTATCCCGGCGATCCCTGTTCCTCTACTGTCCACAGTGGGCACAAAGGATATCTGGATTCGCAGTGGAAACAGTGGAATAGGATCAGCTCGTTCTATCAGTGGTGCCGGGCAAAAGGTATCTATCTGAATGTCCCGGATTGGTATTTTCTGATGGGTTCCAACAAAACTCCGATGGGGTATGTTGAAACCAACTGGTCCCTGCCAAGGTCCTACCAAGAAATTATCGAACGGCAGAATATCTACGATGGTACCTGGCAGAAAACGCCCAGCATGGGCTTTATGTTCGTTCCCCTCACCCAATATCACGGTGGTGGAGCGGCTGCCACTATCGAACCGTTGAACGAACATCTGGATCATTACGAGACACGGCTTCGTAACCTGTTCGGCGCCGGTGTGCAAGCCTGCTATCGTGGTCCCCGCCTCTATGACACGGAACAAACCCGGAAACTGGTGACCCAATGGGTTGCTTTCTACAAGCAGTACCGCCAAATATTGGATTCGGACATTATCCATTTGAGACGTCCGGACGGACAGGATTGGGACGGCATCATGCATGTCAACCCGCAATCGAAGCGGAAAGCCTTCATTTCCGTCTATAATCCGTTGGACATCGCGATAGAGAAAGAAATCGAAGTCCCTTTATATTATACGGGACTGACGGATAAGGCAATCGTGAAGGAACAGGACAAAAACGGGAAGGAGTACTCGCTCGCCCGCGATTATTCCATCTCACTGAAGATACGGATTCCGGCAAAAGGCTATAATTGGTACATCATCGAATGACATTTGTAATATCTAATTCAACTAACAAATAGAATGAAACTTAAATTACTACTGCTTACCTTCATCCTGGTGTGTACAGGATGTAAAAATGACCCGCGGATACAAGCGGCCTACGACTTGATCGAACGTGTGACTCCCGGATACGGGGAACAATTCAAACTGGAATTAATGGAACCAATCGACGGAATGGATGCATACGAGATCACGTCCGACAACGGCAAAGTCGTACTGCGTGGAAATAACACGATCTCACTGGCGACGGCGTTCAACCAATATTTGAAATACACTTGTAATGCACATGTTTCCTGGTTCGGCAATCAACTGGACCTGCCGAAGCAATTGCCCATGCCCGCCCCCGTTAAAAACACGATCAACGGCAAATACCGTGTCTATATGAATTATTGTACGGTCAGCTACTCGGCTGCCTGGTGGGATTGGGAACGCTGGCAGCGAGAGCTTGACTTTATGGCTATGAACTCGATTAATATGCCGTTGTCTGTTGTCGGGTTGGAAGCTGTCTGGTACAATACCCTTCTCAAACATAAGTTTACGGACGAAGAGGCACGTCGGTTCCTGGCCGGTCCGGGACATTTCGCATGGCAATGGATGCAGAACTTGCAAAGCTATGGAGGGCCACTCCCCAAATCCTGGATCGACAAGCATATCGTTTTGGGAAAACAGATTATCGACCGGGAGTTGGAATTGGGGATGCAACCCATTCAACAAGGATTCTCCGGCTATGTTCCGCGTGAACTGAAAGAAAAATACCCGGATGCCAAGATACAGTTGCAGCCTTCCTGGTGCGGTTTTACCGGGGCTGCACAGTTGGACCCGACTGATTCTTTATTCACAGTGATCGGACGTGACTTCCTGGAAGAAGAAAAGAAACTCTACGGAGCGCACGGTGTTTATGCGGCCGATCCGTTTCACGAAAGCCAGCCGCCTGTCGATACACCGGAATATCTGCGTGCCGTTGGTAACGCTATCCATAAACTTTTCAACGATTTTGATCCGAATTCGATTTGGGCCATGCAAGCATGGAGTCTTCGCGAACCGATCGTGAAAGCTGTTCCGAAAGAGAATCTGCTGATCCTGGACTTGAACGGGGCCAAAAGCCAGCAGGAAAATGCTTGCTGGGGGTATCCGCTTGTTGCCGGGAATCTGCATAACTTCGGGGGACGTATCAACCTGCACGGAGATTTGCGTCTGCTTGCTTCCAACCAATATGTAAATGCGGTGAAAAAGAATCCGAATGTTTGTGGTTCCGGTCTCTTTATGGAGTCTATCGAGCAAAATCCGGTATATTATGATCTGGCTTTTGAAATGCCTCTCCATAAAGATGAAGTCAATATCGAAGAATGGCTCTGCCGTTACGCAGACCGTCGCTACGGAAAACCGTCCGAAAACGCGCATCAGGCTTGGTTGCATCTGTTAGAAGGGCCCTATCGCCCCGGAACAAACGGGACAGAACGCAGTTCCATCATCGCCGCCCGTCCAGCTGTGAACGTAAAAAAATCCGGCCCGAACGCCGGCCTGGGGATACCCTACTCTCCTCTGTCGGTAGTCCAGGCCGAAGGCTTATTGCTGAAAGATGCCGGCAGACTGAAAGGTTCCGATCCTTATCGTTTTGATATTGTCGATGTCCAGCGGCAGCTGATGTCCAACCTCGGACAGGCTATCCATAAACAGGCGGCAGAGGCGTTCCGTAAAAAAGACAAGGAAGCATTCGCCCTGCATAGCAACCGTTTTCTCGAAATGTTGCGCGATGTCGATGAACTGTTGCGTACGCGTCCGGAATTCAACTTTGACAAATGGTTGACGCAGGCTCGTAGCTGGGGGGATAATAGCGAAGAAAAAGATCTATTTGAAAAAGACGCAACCGCGCTTGTAACAGTGTGGGGGGCCGATGGCGATCCGCTTATCTTCGACTACTCATGGCGGGAATGGACGGGATTGATAGACGGATATTATCTGAAACGCTGGGAAAAGTTCTACGCTATGCTTCAGGATCATCTCGATGCCGGGACAAATTACAGCGAAAAAGATTTACCGCAAACGCACGGCCGTGAGTCTTTCCGTGCCAATGATTTCTACAGCACTTTAGGAGACTGGGAACTTCAATTTGTTTCCACTCCGGATAAAGTCCGTACCCCTATCACACAAGGAGACGAGGTGGAAACCGCTACCCGCCTGTATAAAAAGTATGCTCGTCTTGCTACCGAGTATTATAAGGATGAAATCGAGGCAGATGAGATTCATGAAGGTAACATCTTTGAGAATTTGGGTGAATAACTCCTCAAAAAGATTATATTATGACAATAAGACAATTCCTTCTTGCTTGTTTCTGCTGTGTGACTCCCTGTCTGACGGCACAGACAAGCAAGATAAAACTATCGGAGATGAATCTCTCCTCCATCTATCAGCCATACGGGACTCCGGCATCCGGCAAAGCAGTCACCGGCGAACCTTTACAGGTTGCCGGTACGCTTTTTGCAGATGGTGTAGGTGTACAGGCAAACAGCAAAATAAAGATTTCACTTCAGGGAAAATCATCCCTTTTCACATGCAAGATCGGTATCAATGATCAGTCGGTTAATTACAAGGACAGCCATCTTGCCAAGATTCCTTTGACCGACGGGACGATGCTCTTTTACGACCAGACAAACGGCCGCAAACAATATGTCGGTACGGGAAAAGGAAACGGGGAAGTGGAAAAGGGAAGTGTAGTCTTCAAAATCACCGGAGACGGGAAAGAACTGTATAACAGCGGGATCATGCGTGGAGGCGAGACTGCCAGAGCAATCTCTCTTCCCGTCGAAGGAATCAAGATCCTGGAACTGGAAGCAGAAAGTGCAAATGATGGACTTAGCGGTGATCATGCTGATTGGTTGGAGGCCGTCATTACCTATTTCGAAATTCGACCGTCTCTAGTCGCTCCCGAATACCAAGGAGAGATTGCCTCCATGTCTAAAGAAGTGGAACGATCCCTGCAACAGAAAATCGGACAACTCGAAACAGTCTGCCTGCCCTTGCCGTCACCTAGTTACGATTGGCTGATCTGTAACCAGGAAGCCAAAGCAAAGGTTTATCAGGCAAACCAAGGAAAAGATATCGTATTGAGCAATGGACTAGTCAGTCGCGTATTCCGCATTTTTCCAAACCTGGCGACAGTCGATATCCAAAATCTGATGACCGGAGAGAATATGCTGCGTGCCGTGAGCAATGAAGGGATTTTGACGCTTGATGGCAAAAACTATTCGCTGGGTGGCTTGGACGGTCAACCCGAATTTGGTTACACCCAGTACAAATGGCTCGACCGGATGGAGCCTTTTGCCAATTCGTTCCGTGTCATCGATTTTCGGATTTCAGAAATCACCCCGCGTATTAACTGGAAAAGTAGACGATGGGCATTGGAAAAAAAACGGAACCCATCCGGCAAACAGCTGACCTTTCTATTAGAAGGGCCGGACGAACTGAAAGGCGTAAAAGTCAAACTACATTACGCCCTTTATGACGGTCTGCCTTGTATTTCCAAATGGTTTGAGATTGAAAACCGGACAGGTGCGGATATCAATCTCGATTCTTTCGTCCTAGAACAGTTAGCTATGGCCGAGCCAGAGTCTCCGGTGGAAGCCAAGAGTCCGGAAATGTTCCGCAAACCCAATATCCATGTCGAAAGCGATTGGGGTTTTCTGGGTTTCATCGAAAAGATTGCCGACAAGACCGAGCACTGGAATCCCGATCCGCGCTACACTTCGCAGTGTAATTATCCACTGCTGACTCCTTGCCTGTTAGAGGTCAAACTGCCAATGGGACCGGACGAGCGAATCTGCAATGGCGGTTCTTTTTCCAGTTTCCATACTTGGCTGATGCCTTTCGATAGTGAAGACAGAGACCGAAAAGGGCTATTTGTCAAACGGATGTATCGGACGATTGCTCCCTGGACAACCGAAAACCCGATCTTCATGCATTGTACATCCAGTGATCCTAAGATCGTAAAGCAGGCAATAGATCAATGTGCTGATACCGGCTACGAAATGCTGATCATTAGCTTTGGCTCTGGCCTTAACATGGAAGACGAATCACCGGCCAACTATGCCAAGTTTAAGGAATTGCGCGACTATGCCGACTCCCGCGGTATCGAGTTGGGGGGATATTCGCTGCTATCGAGTCGTTGGATCAGCGATGATGTGGATGTGATAAATCCCGAAACAGGTAAGAGAGGCGGAATGATTTTCGGTAGTTCTCCCTGTCTTTGCAGTGATTGGGGCTATGACTATTTCCGAAAGATCAAACAGTTTTTCGAAAAGACAGGTATGACCGTGTTTGAAAACGACGGTTCCTATCCGGGGAATGTTTGTGCTTCAACCGTTCACGCTCACCACGAAGGGCTGAAAGATTCCCAATGGAAACAACGTAAACAAATTGAGAACCTATACCAATGGATGTGTGAAAATGGTATCTATATGAATATCCCGGATTATGGCTATCTGCTGAACGGAGGCAATAAAGTCGGAATCGGTTATCGTGAAGTCAACTGGTCTTTACCGCGTGAACGTCAGTTGGTTCTGGGCAGACAAGTCATGTATGACGGTCTTTGGGAACGGCTTCCGAGTATGTGTTGGACTTTTGTGCCTCTCACCCAGTATCATGGCGGCGGGGCAGCCGCTACATTGGAACCGCTCAGCGAACATCTTGCCGACTATCGGGCACACATGATGCAAAACTATGGAACCGGTGTACAGGCTTGTTACCGGGGACATCGGCTTTATGATACCGAGGAGACAAAACAGACGGTAAAAGAAATCATCGACTGGTATAAACGATATCGTTATATTCTAAACAGCGAAGTGATCCACTTACGCCGTCCTGACGGTAAAGATTGGGACGGAATCATGCATGTCGCTCCCGGTAAAAAAGAGAAAGGTTTTGTCATGGTCTATAACCCTACCGACGAGCCGATGGAGCGTACCGTCAAACTACCTCTCTACTATACAGGATTGACCACGGAGGCGGTTGTAAAAGAGCAAGGCAAAGAAGGGGTTCTCCATACTTTGTCGCGCGATTATACGATTCTACTGAGAATAAGGATTCCGGCAAAAGGCTATAATTGGTATATAATAGAATAAAAAACAAACAAATATGAAGAAAACATTCCTAACAGTCGTTGTATTGCTCCTTGCCTGGAGTAATGTTGACTTGAAAGCTCAGGAGACAATCACGAATGCTTTCGACGACTTGAAGCGTACCGGAACTGTTAATGAACAGGACTCCGAAATGCGACAGGCTACCTCGGATACGGCTCTACAAAAATTGCTGACACAGAAACCGGCAGCAGGCTATTTTTGTTTTGCTGAAGATCGGATGCATGATATCCGTCTTGATCAAATCATTCCGGCCCGTTGGACGGAACGCGTTTTCGACACTTGGCTACAATTGAAAGGAGACTGTCAACCTGGTGAATTCTATACGTGGCAAATCGGTGTTTTCACACCTTTCAAGGAGTTGAAAGGTGTCTCCGTTTCATTCTCCGACTTGGTAAATGCCGATGGAAATAAAATAAAATCCACCTCATTCCAATGTTTCAACCAGGAAGGCACCGATACCGACGGACAAACATTCCGGAAAACCGTCTGTATTCCTAAAGGATATGTACAGGCACTCTGGATCGGGATGGACATCCCTGCATCAGCCAAAGGGATATATAAAGGAAAAGCTTTTGTGAAGGAAGGAAGCTCCCAACCTGTCGAAATAGCAATTGAGCTAAACGTGTCCGGCTCACCGATCGCCAATCATGGCGATAACGAAGGTTGGCGGAAAACCCGTTTGCGCTGGCTCAACTCCACACTGGGAAATGCCGATGAACCGACTGCACCTTATACACCTGTAACTATCCGGAAGAAAACTCTTTCCTGGTTGGGCGGCGAAATTGAACTTTCTTCGAGCGGGCTACCTTGCAGGATAACCACTTGTTATGATGCCAATAACAGACTCAGTGATTCTATCTCAAATGCCGTACTGGCAAAGGAAATGGCATTTATTATCGAAACTTTCAATGGACAGGAAGCCTTGAAGCCAGGAAGTCTCCGTATCACTAACCGTAATAACGCTTCCATTAGTTGGGAAACGATACTAAAGAGCCAAAACTTCAATGTAGTATGTCGGGGAACTTTCGGGTTCGACGGTATTAGTAATATCCGTCTTCAAGTCAAACCGAAACAAGATATCGAAATCAAAGATATACGTTTGGAAGTCCCTTACACGACTTATGCATCCAAATATATGATGGGATTGGGGCACAAAGGCGGATTTCGTCCAGACACGCTGATATCATGGAAATGGGACACCGATAAACAACAGGACAAAATCTGGATGGGAAATGTCAACGCCGGCCTTAACCTTCATTTCATGGATGAGAATTTTGTGCGTCCGTTAGTCAATATCTATTACGCACTTGGTAAACTGAACCTGCCTGTTTCCTGGGGAAACAACAACAAAGGTGGTATCCGCATCCAGCCGGAAGAAGATGGTGAAACACGAATGATCGTTTACAGTGGCGAACGCTGTTCACGCAAAAACGAAATCCTGCACTACAATTTCGATATGCAAATCACCCCTGTTAAACCGATTGACTTGAAATTACAGGCAACAGAACGTTTCTACCACTCGAACAGCGACGTAAGTGCTGGTTATATTCCGGCAGCTTTGAAAGCCGGAGCAAACTTGATCAATGTCCATCATAAGAAAGATATTTATCCTTTTATCAACTATCCGTATTATGACGAATCAGTCGCCGATCTGAAACGTTTCATCTCTGAAGCTCATAGTAAGAATCTCGGTGTCCGTTTATATTACACGACACGGGAACTGACCGTGAAAATCCCCGAACTATGGGCTTTGCGTAGTTTGGGCGGAGAAGTGATCCATGACGGTCCCGGAAAGGATACGCGTACATTAATTCATCGTAACGGACCGAACGAGTGGTTGAACAAGAACCTTGCCACGCATTTCATCCCTGCTTGGTATAACGCTTTCGAAGAGGGAAAATATGCAGGTGATATGGACATCTCCGTTATAACGACTCCCGATTCCCGTTGGAACAACTATTATCTGGCCGGACTGGATTGGATGGTGAAAAACTTGGGAGTCGACGGCATTTATATTGACGATAGCGCTCTTGACCGTAAAACGCTGCAACGTGCTCGACGCATCCTCGATGCAGACGGCAAGCGACGCCTGATCGACATTCACTCTTGGAACCACATGAACCAGTGGGCTGGTTATGCCAACTCCCTGCATCTTTATACAGAGCTTCTCCCTTATATCGATCGCACTTGGATTGGCGAAGGTTTCAAAGCTGACAACTCGGTAGACTTCTGGTTGGTGGAAATGTCTGGTATTCCGTTTGGCTTGTTAAGCGAGACACTGGACGCACGCAATCCTTTTCGGGGTATGGTATTTGGAATGCTTCCCCGTTTACCCTGGAGCGGTAATCCTGTCCCACTCTGGCAATTGTGGGATTCGTTCGGAATGGATAAAGCAACCATGCATGGCTATTGGGATGAAAACAACCCTGTTAAAACGGACAATGCAAATCTCCTTGCAACCGTTTATACGAATGAAAATAAAGCTCTTCTCGTGATAGCCAATTGGACGGATCTACCACAAAAGGCAAAAATATCCATCGATGAGAAAGCATTAGGTTTCCACCCAGCTACGATTTCATTGCCGGAAATAAGGGACATACAATGGGGTAGCCGGCTGAACAACTTGGAACAATGCGAAATTATGGGGAGAAGTGGTATGATCATCCTGCTTGAAAAATGAATATTCCCTGTTATAAGGTAAGGTATGGAAACAGGACATTCAGCTTACGTTTCAAGTATAAATATTACAACCATGACAAAATACGCAACAAATCACTCGATTATTTTATGCAAAAACGGCTGTAAAATCGGTAAAACCGGGTGGTTTTCATTGCTCGGCAAGGCACTTTAGTTGCCGGACACCCCCATGTTGCCCCCTCTTACACCCGGATGTACCGACTCTCTACACCCGGATGTTAAGGAAGGCAACATGGGGGTGTTTACGGAATTATGTGCTTGTTTCTGCTAAAAAAAGAGAGGACTTTTGTGAAATGAAAAACCGTATTTCTCCAATTTAACACCTATTATATTCATTTTTACATTTGTTTATTCGATTATTTCATATGCTTTTTCAAAAGCAAAAGAAAACAATGTGCTGTTTTTCAATAATATGATAAAATGCAATGTTTCAGAAGTGATAGAGGAGTGATAGAGGGAAACGTCCTGTATCACTGTCTCTAACTCTTGAATATTAATAGCCACAACCTTCGTAGTGATAGAGTGATAGAAGATTTGTAGAAAACTCCGTATGGAGATCACAACCTTGGAAAATTTTGATGCGGTTGCCCTGTCTTCGTTTCCTTATGGTAAATCTGTATGTTTAAATTTTAGAAGGATTCCGTGTGCAGTAATTTCGGTAAAGTGAACGTATCGTAAGGATATACCTGATTGTGCTGGCAGTCTTTACGGTTACCCGGTTCTTTGGGATCATCTACTAAATCTAGTCTACGCAACCTAATCGTGATTATTTAAAGTAAACACATTAAGAAACACAAAAAAAGCCCGTATCCAACTTCACAGTTACATACGGACCAAACAAATAACAAACTCTACTTATATGAAAAAACAAATACTACTAACTTAATCGTCTTAGGAATTTCTTTGGATATAATTCCTAATTCATTTTATCATATAACAGCACATAATTCAGTTTGGTTCAGAAATAATGAAAAAAACTATCTTCCGATCAGCTTAGCCATACATTATAATCCTGTATTACAGAAATATATCATTTCTGTAATAAGTAATATCATTTTTTAAACATGATCATTTTTTCTTTCTTGTACTTTTAAAATCAAAATTCAACCTAAAAAGATATTACCATGAAGGAATTGAAAATGTTTATTGATGGCAGATTCATAGAACATGAATCTGGAAAATGGATTAAGGTATTAAATCCTTCTACTGAAGAAGTTATATCATTAATGCCGGACGGTACGGTCGAAGATGCTAAAAGAGCGATCGATGCAGCAGAAAAAGCTCAGGGTCAATGGGAAAGGACACCTTCTATAGAAAGGGCCGCTTATCTGACCAAAATTGCAGCCGGTATCCGTAAAAGAGAAAAGGAACTGACTGATATAATTGTTCGTGAAGGAGGAAAGACGCAAGGCCTGGCTAATGTGGAAGTTCTTTTTACGGCAGATTATATCGATTATATGGCTGGATGGGCCCGCCGGTATGAAGGTGAAATCATCCCCAGCGACCGTCCGCGTGAAAGCATATTCCTGTTCAAGAAAGCAATTGGTGTAACAACCGGTATTCTTCCTTGGAACTTCCCCTTCTTCCTGGTTGCACGCAAAGCAGCCCCGGCTTTGATTACCGGTAATACGATCGTGGTAAAACCGAGTCAGCTGACACCTGAAAATGCATACGTTTTTGCACAAATTGTAGAAGAAGTCGGTTTGCCAGCCGGAGTTTTCAACTTAGTGAACGGACGTGGCTCGGTGATAGGTCATGAGTTGGCAGCAAATCCGAAAGTTGGCATGGTCAGCCTTACGGGAAGTGTAAGTGCCGGACAACAGACAATGGCAGCAGCAGCTCCTAATATAACAAAAGTATCTTTGGAATTAGGAGGAAAAGCTCCTGCAATCGTGATGGAAGACGCAGATATAGACTTGGCGGTGAAGTCGATCATTGCTTCACGCGTTATCAATACCGGACAGGTATGTAATTGTGCGGAGCGGGTTTATGTAGATAAAAAGATCAAAGATATCTTTATGGAAAAGCTTGTGGCCGGTATGAAGCAGGTGAAAGTCGGCAATCCGAACGAGATCGCAGACTTGGATATGGGGCCACTGATCGAAGCAAATGCTTTGGCTGCCATGGAGCAAAAAGTTGAAAAGGCGGTTCGGCAGGGAGCCAAACTTCTATGTGGCGGTCATCGGATCGGAACAAAAGGATATTTCTTCGAACCTACAGTGCTGGATTGTGCCACACAAGAAATGGATATCATACGGGAAGAGACCTTCGGCCCTATCCTGCCCATTGTCGAATATACGGATATCGATGATGCGATTGCATGGGCAAATGACTGTGAGTATGGACTGACATCTTCCGTCTATACCCAAAATCTGGACTATGCATTCAAGATCATGCGCTCGCTGAAATTTGGCGAAACATATATCAATCGTGAGAACTTTGAAGCTATGCAAGGTTTCCATGCCGGATGGCGTAAGTCTGGAATCGGTGGTGCAGATGGAAAACACGGTCTTGAAGAATATTTACAGACGCATGTCGTTTATATAGAGACCAAAGAATAGAAGATCGCCTTTATTATATGGCCGTGCCATCGTTGCGACACAATTGTGCCAATGCGATGGCACTGTTGTGTCACAGCATTGGTACAACAGACGAGTCGCTTATACTTGCTCCAACAGGTAGTATTCGGAAAGGATATCCCGCACTTTCTCTGGTGTCAGACGTCCATAAACTTTTCCGGCAATCGTGACGACCGGAGCCAGTCCGCAAGCCCCCACACAACGTAGACAATCCAATGAAAACAGGCCGTCGGATGTAGTCTCTCCAACTTTGATCTCCAACTGGCGCTGGAACTCTTCCAAGACTTTCTCGGCTCCACGTACATAACAGGCCGTTCCCAGACAGACGGAAATAGGATATTTCCCCTTCGGAGTCATGGTAAAGAACGAATAGAACGTCACAACTCCATATACTTTGGAAACCGGAATATGCAACCGGCCGGCGATGATCTCTTGCACTTCGCGAGGCAGATAACCGAATATGCCTTGGGCAGCATGCAATATGTTGATCAGCTCTCCCGGATCGTTATTATGTTCATCACAGACAGCCAACAATTCATCGATCTTTATCTGAATCAAATGTATCTTCATCTTATCCATCGTTTATCCCTCCTGATTTTCTTGCGTAAACATGTTAATGGCTTCCTTACGGTCGAAGTAGTGCGTATGCAACAGCTTGTGAGCACGCGGTCCACACGGTTCTCCCAGATAGTCGGCATAAAGAGCTTGAATATAAGGATTCTCATGGCTCTTGCGAAGTGTCTTGCTGCGATCCTCCTGATAGAGAGCCGCCGCACGTTTGCGCAGCACCTCCATCCTGCCCCTGTGGAACGGTTGGCCGCCACCACCGATACAACCGCCCGGACATGCCATAACTTCGATGGCATGATAGGGCGACATGCCGTTTTTGACTTCTTCAACCAATCTACGGGCATTGCCCAAACCATGTGCAATTCCTATTTTTATCGGTGTCCCATCGAAGTCTATTGTTGCACTGCGAATGCCTTCCAGCCCGCGGAGTTCTTCAAAATCAATTTTAGGAAGAGTTTTTTTCGTATATAGCTCGTACGCCGTACGGCAAGCAGCTTCTATCACGCCACCGGTTGTTCCGAAGATAACTCCGGCTCCTGTCGATTCGCCTAACGGACGATCGAAATCGCTATCTGGCAGTTCCGCGAAGTTTATGTTTGCATAGCGGATCAGGCGGGCCAATTCGCGCGTATAGATCGAAATATCGACATCCGGATTGCCATCGACCGCAAATTCCGGACGACTGGCTTCATATTTCTTTGCCAGGCAGGGCATGATCGACACGACAACGATCCGCTTTCGGTCTACTCCCAATTTTTCGGCAAAATAACTTTTGGCAATTGCACCGAACATCTGCTGTGGGCTCTTAGCCGTCGACAGGTTGTCTAATAATTCCGGGAAATGCTGTTCGACGAAACTGACCCACCCCGGACAGCAACTCGTCATCAACGGCATTTTTACTTCCTGATCGCCTTTCAAGTATTTCCCGATCCGTTGCAACAGTTCTGTCCCTTCTTCCATAATAGTCAGGTCGGCGGCAAAATCCGTATCGAAAACATAATCGAAGCCCAACCTGCGGAGGGCGGAAACCATTTTACCCGTTACCAATGTCCCCGGTTCATATCCGAAATCGCGTCCCAAAGCCGTACGGACAGCCGGAGCTGTCTGGGCTATCACGATTTTGTCCGGATCGGCCAGCGCATCCAACACCGGCTGTTGTGTATTCCGTCCGCTCAACGCGTTTACCGGGCAGACCGATACGCACTGGCCGCAATAGGAACACGTACTACCGGCAATATCCCGTTCGAAAGCCGTAGAGACGGCTGCATTAAAGCCTCGATTGACAGCAGTCAAAGCCCCAACGGTCTGGATATTATTACACATGGTCTCACAACGGCGGCACATGATGCACTTGTTCATGTTGCGCACGATAGACGGTGAACGGTCTATCTGGAATATGGACATCTCGCCTTTATAGCGAATCTCACGTATCCCCAGGTCGTGAGCAATTGCTTGTAGTTCACAATGTCCATTGCTACTGCAAGTCAGACATTCTGCCGGATGGTTGGACAGGATCAGTTCCATTACGGTTTTCCGGGCATTCATCACGCGTGGGCTGTGTGTTTGCACAACCATCCCTTCCATACACTCCGTTTTACAGGAAGGAGCCAAATTACGGCGACCTTCTATTTCAACTACGCAGATACGGCAAGCACCCGGATTATTTTCATAGTGCAAATCTTCCAACTTCATATAGCAAAGAGTCGGAATGCGGATACCCATTCCTTTTGCAGCATCCAGGATCGTGGTTCCTTTGGAGACTTCCACTGGTTTTCTATCTATAATAAGCTTTACTGTTTCCATACATTTAATTGTCATTGTCCATTCTTCACTACTTTAGTGCACATAAATAGCACCGAACTTACATCTCTCTATACATGAACCGCACCGGATACAAGTCTGCGGATCAATCACATGCGGAACTTTCTTGTCTCCCGTGATCGCATTCACCGGACACATCCGGGCACAAAGCGTACATCCCTTGCATTTCTCTGGATTGATAAAATATTGCGTCAGTTCGCGACATTGATGAGACGGACAACGTTTTTCCTTCACGTGGGCCAGATATTCATCATAGAAGTTATCCATCGTAGACAAAACTGGATTGGGCGATGTCTGTCCCAAACCGCACAAGGCAGTGTCTTTGATCACACCAGCCAAGTTACGAAGCCGTTCCAGATCCTCGATCGTTCCGTTGCCGGACGTAATCTTTTGCAACATCTCGTGCAACCGTTTGTTGCCAATCCGGCAAGGAGCACATTTGCCACATGACTCCTCGACCGTGAAATCCAGATAGAATTTGGCCATAGCGACCATACAATCGTCTTCGTCCATCACAATCATCCCCCCCGACCCCATCATCGAACCGGCAGCCAAAAGATTGTCATAGTCGATCGGCAAATCCAAATGCTTCTCAGTCAGGCAGCCACCTGAAGGACCTCCTGTCTGCACAGCCTTAAATTTCTTTCCATCTTTGATGCCTCCTCCTATACCGAAGATCACTTCGCGTAACGTCGTCCCCATCGGAACCTCTATCAGCCCGACGTTGTTTACTTTTCCCGCAAGGGCAAAGACTTTCGTCCCCTTACTTTTCTCCGTACCTATACTACTGAACCATTCAGCTCCCTTCAACAGGATAACCGGCACGTTGGCATATGTTTCCACATTATTCACATTGGTCGGGCAACCTTTGTAACCCTGTTCGCTTGGGAAAGGCGGTTTAACAGTCGCTTCTCCGCGAAGCCCCTCCATACTATGAATCAACGCCGTTTCTTCACCACAAACGAATGCTCCTGCCCCATAGCGTATCTCGATATCGAAAGAGAAATCCGTCCCGAAGATGTTTTCACCCAGTAGACCATATTCTTTGGCTTGCCGGATTGCAATCTTCAACCTCTCTACGGCCAACGGATATTCGGCCCGGATATAAACCAGCCCTTTGGTGGCTCCCGTACAATATCCGTTGATCGCCATCGCTTCAACGATGGAATGCGGGTCACCTTCCAGGATGGAACGGTCCATGAATGCTCCCGGATCACCTTCGTCTGCATTACAGACGACATATTTCTGGGGAGCTTTCACCTTACGGGTTATCTGCCATTTCAAGCCGGTAGGGAAACCGCCTCCTCCCCTACCGCGTAAGCCACTATCCATGATCTCTTTGATCACCGATTCGGGCGTCATCTCGGTCAAGGCTTTACCCAAAGCTACATAACCGTCGCGGGCGATATATTCGTCTATATTTTCGGGATTGATAAAACCGCAATTCCTGAGAGCAATGCGGAGTTGCTTCTTGTAAAAATTGATATGCTTGGAATCCGGTACTTGCTCGTTAGTTTCGGGATTGACATATAGAAGCCGTTCTACCTTACGTCCCTTCACTAAATGCTCCCGGACAATGTCTTCGGCATCCGTCGGTTTTACCTGAACATAGAACGTATTGTCCGGAACCATTTTAACTATCGGCCCTTTTTCACAAAAACCGAAGCAACCGGTACGGATCACTTGGACAATATCCTGCAACTTATGTCGTTCGACGGCCTCTTTCAGATTTTGAAGTATAAGTTCACTCTGTGATGCACGACAGCCGGTACCGCCACACACCAGTATATAACTATTGTACTGTGCCATTATGTAAGTATTAAGTGTTTAAGGAAGTTTTGTTATTCCGGTTTAACAACCGTGTAAGTGACCGGGATAATATCGTCCAGCAGTTCCCCATTCCGGATATACCGGTCAATGATTTCATCCACCTTCGCTTTCTTCACATGTCCGAAAACAAGAGGTTCTTTACCTGGCAGGGTAACCTCGACAGTCGGTTCGGCATAGCAATACCCCATGCATCCGGTTTGTGTCACCAATGCATCTACTTTTTCACGATCCAGTGCTTCAATGAAATAATTCATGATCTCTTTGGCTCCGGCAGCGATCCCGCAAGTTGCCATAGATATCCGGATCTGTACCATTTGTTCAGGATGATTACTTTTTTCTCTAATATCCAAGGTCGAGCGCAAGGTTTCACGCATCTTCCGAAGATCATCCAATGTTTTCACTTTATTCATGGTCTACACTATTTTAAGGTATAATTCGCTCAAACAAGGTATATCTGCAAACATACATATTTTTCCGGAATAAAGCCTACCTTTTCTCTTTAATCCCAAGGCTATTGTGCAAAAATCGTTAGGGGATTAATAAAGCATAGCTTTAGGGTATCTAATGCTATGGGTTATGGAGCCTAAAGCTATGGGTTTTGAAATGAAAGTGAAAACAATATGCCGCCCTCTGCTATTTATCTTCGACAGCACGTGTCTGCAATACTTTGGAATTAGGTGGAACGCTATGGGTAAGCCAGATGTTACCACCAATCACGGAGCCGTGACCAATAGTGATCCTCCCTAAAATGGAGGCATTGGAATAGATTGTAACATAATCTTCGATAATCGGATGGCGCGGTACGTCCAAAGGCAATCCTTCTTCGTCCAAGGTAAAGCTTTTTGCACCCAATGTCACACCTTGATAAAGGCGGACATGATTACCGATTATAGCCGTCTGCCCGATCACAACCCCCGTACCATGATCGATACTGAAATATTCTCCGATTTGCGCTCCCGGATGAATGTCTATTCCTGTATCCGAATGGGCCATTTCCGTTATAATACGTGGAATCACAGGCACACCGAGCTTCAGTAACTCATGTGCTACGCGCTGATAAAGAATGGCATGAATTGCCGGATAACAGAAAATAATCTCACTGGGGCTTTTGGCTGCCGGATCACCATCCAAGATAGCTTTCACGTCTGTCGATAGAAGATACTTGATATGTGGAACCTTATTGATAAAAGCAATGGCTATTTCAGAAGCACGATCTTTGGAATCACAACAACGTTCGACCTCAAAGCACAAGCCATTATAGATTTGTTCCTGCAACAGGTCGTAGGCCTGCTCCAGATATACACCCGTATAATATTGTATGGAATCCGTCTGTGCCTCCTGTTCCGTTCCGAAGAAACCGGGAAAAATAACCTTGCGGAGCAAATTCATGATTTCCCTGAGTGCCGTCACCGACGGGGAAGGTTTCTGGTGTAGCGGAATATATTTATACGCCTCTAAACCAGTAGTCGACAAGAGTTCTACGTTTTTTTGAATCTCTTCTAATATCTTTGTTCTGTTCATGATTAATTATCCCATATCGGATTATACTTGATAAATTTGTTGGCATAATATAGATCCTGTCCTAAAATATAGATTATACCATTTAACATAAACATATGGTAATTGTTCATGCGATAACCCAATAAAGAACGAGCTGTCCATTCACCACTTGACAGATTATATTCCCATATCTTCCCGTTATTATCAATCATAAAAAAGCTGTTTCTCTGTTCATCATAAACGCCAGATGAGACACTTCCTATTTTATCAGGAATAGATATCGGATTCCATATCTTCAAACTATCGGAAGATTCCCAAAAACCACTTCTTATGCCATTTCCGCCTTCTCCCAATCCGGCATAAACTTTATCTCCTACAACCTGAACAATACCACCACGTTGATAAGCAGGGAATTTAGCGATTACATCCCAACTTCCATCTATATTCTGTGAAGACAGGTCGTAACGCAATATCTCATTCATATTATTGCTTCCATCCGATCCTCCCAATACATATAAAGAGTCCCGATAAGTAAAGCTGACAGCACCGAAACGACCTCCCGGTAGTGAATATTGAGTAGGTTCCGACCAATTGTTGTCCAAATTGTATATCTGGCAATTAGCCCCTATCGTCTGTTTGTCTATACCACCAAGGAGATAGGCTTGATTCTTATAAACAGCAGCACTCATTTGAGAGTAGGCATTTAGACATTCAGCCATAGGAATCCATTCATCAGCCTGCACATTATATCCAAACATTTCTTTACTCCGTTCGCCACCTAAGTCTCCTCCTACAACATAGATACGAGAACCTGAGTTTTGATCATTAAGGATAAATCCGGCAGAAAATTGCCTATTAGCTCCCGAATAAATACTTTTATTCTCAAAAATATCAGGAGTAGTAAAAGATTTAATTTCTCCATAACCGATCAAACCGCTTTTGTTGGCAGCATAGGTTCTTGCATAATAAACTGTTGAACCCTTTAACGAAGGCAATGCATACATGAAAAGCGTATCATCTACAGCAACATGATTATCCTTGATACTCGGTTCCTTATTGCTTGAAGACCAACAAATTCCCCACTCTGTAGCAGCACTGTTTCCGCCATTCTGCAACTCCCCGCCAATGTGAACTGTTCCATCGCTTTTGATCGAATCAGGGGTGATGGGGAATGTTATAATATTCGGCTTCTCGCTTTTTGTCGAAATCGTAATTTCTTCTTCACTATATACTGTGCCGAAGTTATTTATGGCATAAGCCCTTGCATAATATTTTTTGGCAGACTCCAATCCCTGTATCCTTCCCGTAAATTTACCATCATCCTCAAGGCTCGTACAAATGATTGTATCAGCATCTATCGTCGGCCCTTCTTCTACACTCCAGCAGAAACCATAGGCACTGACAGGTGCATCTCCCTCATTGATCAAGAAAGCAGACAGATCGGCTGTGGTGAAAGTCGTACTGTCTTTTATCAGACTCAACTTACCGACAAAAGGTTTGCCATCTGTAGTCCTAAAAGAGTCCACATTAAAAGCAAACTCGCCAAACTGATTTTTGGCAAAAGCACGGACATAATACCAAGTTTCCGGCTCCAGATTCGTAATCTGGCAGGAGAAAGTATCGACAGTTGCCAAGTCACTCCCTTCGTATGTGATAACGGAATCTTGATCCGAAGGTTCGATATCTCCGGTTTGTTTCTTTTTCTTATAGTAGAAACCTAATTTCTCAATGCCGACTCCCCGATTCTTAACTTTCCCTTTTACCCAAGTGGAAGTTGCTTTTACTGTGGCACTATCCACATCCAAAGTCGCAACTTCTCCAATACCATTTATTGTCGTATACGCTCCTTCTGTTTTTGAAAATGCAGTATCTATATCATTAATAGCATAAGCATATACATAATATTTTGTACTATCTTCCAAATTGGATATGGTAGCTGTAAAATTGTGGTTTTCTATTTTATCAGCTTTTGTATATCGCTTGTTACGCATGTTCTCAAGCGGCTCCGTTCCTGTTTGGGTACTCCAACAAACCCCACATTCTTTTACTGGCAAACCGTTCTCTTTCATTATTTGAGCCTTTAAAGTGATCGAAGAAGCATATGCTTCTCCTTCCATTGAAGTCTCGGAAACCTCCGGAGCCTTTGCTTTCTGCAAACGCGTATCCATATCCGGATCTTCCACACATCCGGAAAGCATCCACAAAAGTGAAACAGCTGATAAAAAGATTGAGTATATGTGTTTCATAAATAATTCTTATTAGAAAAACAGACCGACACCGGCATTCAAATCAACATATTTAAAATTCAACGTATTGCACCCTGCACTTACAAACACAGGACCGAACTTAACCATTACATCCAGATCGGCAGCTAACCCGCTATAAGAATAATCCAAATTCTTCGCCCAATAGGATTTTTCTATTCTATAATCCGAATTATCGATTGTGATATATTCGCATAATAATTCCCGACTGCCATATCCTAAACCTACGGACGTATATAACCAGGATGTACATTTTACAACCAAACCAGCTGTACCGGCATAGTTATTCACCTTTTTCTTATTCGTGAAATAAAACGGATTATCGGGAGTAGGGCCGACAAACTCATCTGTTCCCCGGCATTCCCCGTCGTACTCCTTAAAACCTAGATTGGTCTTAAAACGCAGGAACCAACCCAAACGAGATTTCACCCCTCCCACTGTCAAGCCATAAGGTGCTTCTATGGAGTAGGCATAACCAATAAAGAACTTCATCGGTTCTTTGGGAGTATCTGGCTTTATTGGGTTGGCAGAAGGATAGAAAACGGGCTCTACCGGTTTGCGAAGTGTTTCCAGACGATCTTGCCAGGATTGGGCCAAAGTTTCGTTTTTGGAAGTTCCTATCCCCTCGGTATAATAGATTATCAGCTGCGAAATGGCTGTTGTATCCTCATTATTGGCCATCAGTTCCAGACAAGCCCGACACTTGTTCATCAGACTGTGCATTGATGGACGCATTCTCTGGTTGGCTAACCAAATCGATGTGAGCTGCTCGATACTGTAAGGATCACATTGCACGACACCTTCTTCATACCACATCCTTGCATCGCTATAGTCCAAGCGTTTCATCGCCTCGTCACCTTTTCTGTTATATTCTGTTTTTTGTTGAGCCAGCAAACACATCGGCAACGCAACAAAAAGAGTTAAAATCCAAAGTCTTTTCATAAACACGTTAATAATACGTTGATCCTTCATTTACCAACACGCCATCAGCATTATAGATATCGAACAAACCATCTTTACGTTCGAAAGCACGGCCATTTTCGGCAATCCCGACATTACGGTATTTACATGGTATACGCTCGTTCGCATCCGAATCGATCGCCCCATATAACATGGTCGATTTCTTTCGTACAATTGTAAAGTTCCCGAAAGTTTTCTTCATCTCATATTGAGCTTTCCTGTCGGCCAAAAGTTTGGCTGCTTCCTTTTCATCACAAGAAATCAAAAGGCGTACGACCTCTTCCGTCAACTTGGTTTCTTTCGCTTTCGTGAAATCTTTCTTTGCGTTCGTAAAGTCCGCTTTTCCCATCTTCTCCTTGCCAGAAGCTATTAAAGCGACATATTTCGCCTCAATTTCTTCAGCAGTAGGCTGTACTGGCTGTATTGTTATTTTATTTCCTTCAGCCGGAACCTGCTTTGTATCCGGTTGCTTCCGGGGTTCATCAACAACAACGGGCGTCACCTTTTCCGGCTGTCGGGCCATTGCTGCCTCTGTTTTCTTATCCTTCTCGCTAAGCATAGATGCTTCTTTCACCTCCGAAACAGTTGTGTCTTGAAAGATGCCTATTGAATCTTTTTCCTCTTCGACCGGGCTAATCAACTCCGTTACATCCGGTTTCGTAGAGGTTTTGTTCCCCAGCACCAGAAAAGCGACAACAGATCCTGCACTGGCAAATATAGCAATAAGCACGGATATCAGCATCCCTTTTCTTTTTTTCTTAGAGGGCTGAGAAATAATTTCTTCGCTATTTATAATCGTACGATCTTCGTCCTCCTCATTCTGAGGCGATTGCTCATTCGGATGTATGACCGTTGTCTCACCATCCGCCTCCTGCCCGTCTGTATTTTGCAACTCATTTGCAGGTATTTCTTCTTCCGCAGAAAAATCTAATGCAGCCATCATTTCATCCACCGTTTGGAAACGATCGGCCGGAATGATTTGCATTGCCTTGATTATAGCGGCTTCTGTCTTAGGAGATATATTCCTGTTCAGTTCCGACGGATTCTGCAAAGGACGTGTTGCCCGCAAAATAGATTCGGTCGGAATCTTCCCTGTCAAAAGGTTATACATGGTAGCACCGAGCGAATAGATATCCGGACAGGGTGAAAAACTTTGTGTTCCTTCGTTATCGTATTGTTCGATCGAGGCAAATCCTTTTGATAAGGTAAGCATGGTCGTACTTGTTTCCTGTTGCTCGATGTCATATCGCTTGCTCACGCCGAAATCAATCAGACGTGCTTTCCCTGACGAGTCAATCAGGATATTGCTGGGTTTGATATCCAAGTGAAGAATGTTCTTTTCATGTACAAACTGGAGTGCTTCTCCTATCTGGCGAACATATCTGAGGACTTTCGGTTCCGGCAATATGCCTTCCCTGTCCATCATATATTTAAGTGAACAACCGGGAATATATTCCATGGCAATATAAGCCGTGCCGTTTTCTTCGAAAACTTCCAGCACATTCACTATATGAGGATGGTGAACTTCAGAAAGAATTTTGGCTTCCTTGATAAGTTTCTCTTTGAATTTATCGAAAAGAACCCTTCCTGTCTCGGAATGCACCTTGACAGCAAATGATTCTGCTTCCCTGTAACAATAGTCTTTAAAGAAGTATTCTTTTATGCAAATAGGCACCTCTGTCTGTACGGTTCCTAACGATCCCTTCACCTCCGTATACCAGACGCCTTTGTATGTTATACCAAAGCCGCCCTGACCGATTACATGAGTGATCCGATATTTTCCATTCTGAAGAACATGTCCGTTTGGCAAATTCATAACTATACTATGCGCAATTCTATTAGTCTGCCAAAATTACGTTATTTATATAAAAGAATAAAGGAATGAAAGAATATTTTGTTTAATTCCTGCGGAATCTAACACATTTTGTATAGGTATGATATAAAAAGAAAAGTTATCGCGTGTTTTCCCGCTACAAGCGGACATGATTGCGTTTTTAATCTCTTCCGGACCACCTAAATGCTTGAATATATCCGAAAGCTCATCATTGTTAAGACGTTCGAGTACACCATCCGAACACATGAACAAAAAATCACCAGCCTTGATATCATCCAAAAGTACGACATCAGCCTCTGTCGGACGGTCCGTCCCTTGGATAGCCCGTATGATCACATTCCGCTGTGGGTGATGTGCAACCTCTTCATGGGTGATTTTTCCTAATTTCACTAACGAATTGACCAATGAATGATCTTCAGTCTGGAACAAGATTTCTCCTTTCCGGAAATGGTAAATCCGACTGTCCCCCACATGCGCCAAGGTTATGCCGGTCGTACCTACAAAGGTCATGGTCAAGGTGGTTGCCATTCCTTTGGCTTCCGGATGAATTGCTACATAGTCATCAAAACGTGCTTCGGTATAACGAATCGCTTTATTTATAAAATCTGCGTTCGGCTCACCTTCACGAAAAGTTGAGAAAAAAGTCTGGAAAGACTCGCAAGCCAATGAACTTGCAATCTCCCCTTTTTCAGCCCCCCCGACACCATCACATACCAAAAATAAGTTTTGATTGGAATTTGCCGTTTCCGGCAAAGGAAAGATAGAATCTTCATTATTCAATCTGCCTCCTTTTTCACTGACTGCCCAGGGGTTGCCGATCGTTATATTCATAGCATAGACTATTTTTATTCATTAAATCGGAGAACTGTGCGACCAATAATAATTTCATCATTATTATTGAGTACGACAATCTCTCCATTCTCTAAGTAATTGCTATTATATAACGTATGATTTTTACTATTATTGTCAGAAAGATAATGTTTATAGCCTCCTTTGGCATCTTTTTTTACCTCGATCCGGATATGTTCTCGGCTCATTGATTTATCAGCCGTCACAATACCGATCGTAGCAGTAGATGCCTTGGATTTTCGTCCGATGATATAGACACCTTCCTGAAGAGGGAAAGTTTGCTCCGGCGTATCAGCATTTGCAATTACAGAGAGATGTCCGGTCGTCATACGAAGAGGCTGTATCAGAACCGTTTCCGATTCAGATGCGACACTTCCTTTCTCCATAGATAGCAAAGAGACTGGAATCGGTTGTCTGCACTTCGGGCATTTGAAAGAGGTGATATCGAGGGGAATTTTCCCCTCGTCTACCTTTAACCCAACATGGCAATGTGGACATTTAACGGAAATCATAAAATGAACGATATATCAGATCCGTCAATATCGGTTGAATATGTATCCAGCATATCTGCGTCGGACAACATAATAGTGTCATCGGATAATGTAATAAAATCAGAAACATCAATACTTTCGTCAATCATTACAACATCCGACAAGTCGTTTTCCCCGTCCACATCCACAATAACAGCGTCGGTCAGTATAGCATCGTCGCTGTCTAAAGTCACGAATGTGTAATCCTCTTCTTGCATAAAATGTTATAATTAAATTTTCTGGAAACAAAAGTAGGGAAACGAGCTGACATCCAAGCACAAAATAGTTCCTTATAATCAAATGTTTGGGTTTACTGTACGAAAGTATTACTTTTAGTATATGAAACAGATTCTTATTCGCTCACCCATTTAGCTTTACAGGAAGGCATCGGGCATTGTTTTCTATTGTGCAATGATTCCCAGGGTATTTCACCCAAAAACGTTCCGCATTTGGGGCAAACATAATCGATTTTGAATTGATTGGTCAGATCTTGCAGCAACTGTGGGATCTTGGCCGACTGTTTCGCACCCAGGTAGATACCGACAGTCGGAGCACAGATCGTAATAAACAGACTCAATCCGAACAGTTCCGGGCTTCCTTTCCCTAGGAAACCGATCACAACCCCCACTACACCGGGAAGAGCAAATGGAAGAGACTGGAATAATCTGGTCTTAAATTGATTAGAAGATTGTATCTTAACCTTTGCTTGAATGTAATTATCGTAAACTTGCTTCAGCGCAGCAAACTCTTCGCTGTAATCGTTGTTGGACTTCAAGGCTTCGGAAATGTTTAACACATAATTATCTCCCAGCTTGATCGTATCGCTGGGAGTAACATGCTTCTTAACGATCTGGGCACCATTGACAAATGTTCCGTTTGTCGATCCCAAATCTTCAAGTAGCCAACATCCCCCCTCTTCACGGATCAGCTTTGCATGATACCGGCTTACATGAGGGTCGTTTACTACAAAATCATTATCGCTAGCTTTTCCAATTCTGATGATCATTCTGTAACAACTTTTGGTTCTTCAGGTTTTCCCATTTCCTTTTCGAGCGTATCTTTCAATACCTTCAAGGGATCCTTGGATATCACCAACTCCCTCGGTTTTCCATCCTGCGTTAGCAATAATAGCTTCTGCTTGGGTAAATTTATCTGCAAGATGTGATTTTTATTAATGATATGGCTTTTACCTACACGCATCAGGATTGTGTTACAACCTGCGACCTGTTTCTCCAATATTTCTTCAATTTTTCCTATGTTGATTGCAAATGTGAATTGAATTCCGTTAGATAAAAGTAGTTTAGTGTAATTTCTATCTGCTTCAAAATAGAGGATCTGCCCTATTTTGATACGCAATAATTCATCTCTCGTCTTAATTATTAAATATCGCTCCATACGTAGATATTGTTTATTCATTCATCACCGAGAAACAAATATACACTATTTTGTGATTCCTTCAACACTTTTTCCCACAAATTATTTTTCGGGAACCATGATTAAAAAAGCTCCATGCCCATGGAACTTTTGTTTCACAGGCATGGACTTTATTTTCATGATTGGTTCAGTCTTCTATTGCAGCCTGCGCCGCTCGGAAAAGCTTCTCAAAATCAGTACGAATAGCTATGTTTGGAAAACTTATCACAAATACTTTTCAAAAAGCCTTGATTTTGTTGAGATTATTCCTCTACTGATGCTGCGCCACACTGAAATACTCTGATTATCAATAAGATTAAATCATTGGAAAACTGGAAAGAAACCCGTTGAATTTTCTTATCAAAAACTAATAAAAAGCATTTTTGCAGCGACTATAACACTAATAATATTGTGATTTACAGTTGATTATCAAGGATAGTCCGACTAGAAGCAAACCAAGTCTAAAACAACATGTAAAATACCACTATATAAATCAATGATAGAATCCTTATCCTTTAAATTCTTCTTTAAAGATTCAATATATGTTTTCTGTATTTCAACTTTCTCGGCCAGTCCTGCTGACTTCTCTTGTTCATATGCAACCTTTGCTCTCTCTTGGGTCAACTCAGCTATCAACTGTGCATCACCTAATACTATTGTTGGCATCTCCGTAAAGCGTCATGGCAGCGAGATAAGCCGAAATCTTAGGAGGTTTCTCACAGAACAAAGTGAAAAAGTTGAAGTCTAAGGCATAACACAAGTCTACCAGCTTCTTTCTCTCCATCGTATCTCTTTTCAATATTCTGTTGACATGCTGCTGGGAGACACCGATTCTACGTCCGAGTTCTGACTTGCTGATGTCAAGTTCTACCCGACGTTTCTCTATTGCCTCGCCTATATGCACACTTTTTACTGCAAATTCCATGGTCTATAGTTAAATTTTAAGCTTCAATCAAAATAATATCATTCAAATATTGGCTATCTAAACGCTATTTTGTTATTTTGAGAGCATAAAAACGCTCTGTATATGAGCGCAAAGTAATCATTAATCATTAAAGATTTATGGTAGAAAATTCGGAAAAAATCCGTCCATCACTCATCGTTCTCAATGTAGGTGAAGAAATCTCCTTCCCCATAGAGAAGTTCAAAAGTGTACGAACTCAGGCATCCGAACTGGGTGGCATCATGAGTCGCCAATACACCACCAAGACCGATCGGATAAACCACATCATCAAGGAGAAACGCATATTGTAGAACCAAACTGTCAAGATTATGTTGTCGATACAATTCATGGACCACGAAGTCCCTTACGATGGTATTGGGATAAACACTTTTGAATGGCTTCAGGAAAACCCTTCAAACCATCTATACAGACTATAAGGATATCTTCTACTCCCCGGTTTTGAAGGTCTGTTAGCACACTGAGCCAAAAATTTGCTCCCTCATTCCTTGATATATATATTCCCAGCAGTTCCTTATGTCCCTCTCTGTCAATACCCAGTACATTGTAGATTGCACGGGTTACCGCACAACCACGTTCATCCGTTACTTTGTAATGAATAGCATCCATCCACACTATAGGATAGACAGAATCAAGCATCCGTGATTTCCATGACTTTATTTTCGGAAGTACACGGTCGGTAATGGCACTGATCGTATCGGTCGAGACACGATTCCCCAGGTTCTCTTCCATCCAGTCACTAATTTCCCTGGTGCTGTTCCCCATTGCATACAGACCGATTATACGGTCGGCTACTCCTTCTGCCAGAATGGTTTCACGCTTCTTGATGAACTGGGGATCAAAACTTGAATTACGGTCACGGGGAGTCGATACGGTTACCTCGCCTAATGGAGTCTGAACCTGTTTTTGCATCTTTCCATTACGACAGTTACCTGTTTGACGTTCTTCCTCTGTCAGATGCGCATCCATCTCACCTTCCAAAGCAGCATTCAATATACTTTCCAATAAGGGCGCAAACGCACCATCCTTACCCAACAGGCTTACCTGCTTTCAATTGTTCAATGGCCTTATTCTTGATACTCTCGAAATCAAATAAAAATTGTGTTAGCAAAATTAATATTTTATTCTTTGCTGACACAGTTTAATTTACAGCCTCTTGGCAAAATTAGTGTACTTACCGTTCTGCAATACGCAAACTTTATAAACAATAAGCCCCATCGACAGAATCAAATATGCACTAATTTAATTCCGCCAATGGGTTCTTCTCATATTGATCTATTGTTGTCTTGTTACATTTTATCCGTTTATGGAGTGTCTGGAAACTAAGTCCGCGAGCGAAGGTATATACCTTAGTCTATCTGCCGAGACAGGCATTCTGCTTCCTTGATTTTGTCGATTGTGCCATCAGTCTAACGATATTGCTCCAGAATGTCTTCCTTTTCTTTCTTGCTTAAGGAATCGAATTCTTGTTTTAATTCATAGAGTAAACCTTTCGGATTGACTATCTGATCTCTCAGATTCACGTAAAAGGGCTTTAATTCTTCAATGTAAGCAAGTTGGGGTGCCCCGTCATCTTCAGAGTTTAGATACTCAATAAAGTGAGTTTTTTCTGCTTCTGAAAGACTATCGATGATACGCTCCCATCTGTACTTAGATAGTTTGTGTCCCTTACTTTCTAGCCATTCGAAAAAGAATCTGTATAGAATCATTGCATCAGGCATAAGCAGTATTTCGAAATACTCCTTCTCTGTTCGGCCAAAAGCCCGATAGAAGAAACTCAAGCCTCTTCCTATGCAGCCTTTGGTTACATTTAAGACAGCTTGTACCGACCGAACATATTTCATGTTCCATTGTTTGCCAATATAATTTCTGTCATGGCTATGCTCATCAAACAAAGGATGATATTTCATCGGGAATGAGTATATATCAATATCCAGTTCTTCGCATAACTCGACATTTATCTTCAATCTTCTGTACAAATCAATTGGTTCATCATTGAAGTTGTACAGGATATAGTTGGAGAATTTTCTAAGACCTTCTTGCTGGCACATTTTAATAGCTGCTACATATGTGTCCTTAATGGCCATGTTGTCGAAGGCGATTCGCAGCGGATTAATAGCGATCCTTGCAAATTGCTTTGCCATGTGTGGTGTAAACAGACGGGCATCGACTCCTTGGTTGAAGTCCACACTACGTCTTTTAGGTCTTCTTAATTTGACTTTTTTGTCATAGTATGACTCTACCACCTCATATGCGTTATAGATGCCTTGCTTAGTTGTTGTCTCTATTCTCATGAGATGGTTTTCTTCCAATACTGAGTAAATCTTATAACTCAGTTCCTTGTCCTTGATGGACTTATAGTAATCAAGTAGAAGTGTCCTGGCCTTTTTTATATATCCACGGTCGTTGATTCCTTTCTTCAAATTTTTGATGGCAATTTCCAACATGTTGGGTTCGGTATATGTTGCACCAGCCCCAAAGCCGCTATCTATGATATCCTCAATAATGTCATCAAATCTTTTAGATGCCATCACATTATTATCCATAAGAAGCAGGTCGCGTTGTTCACCACATGTTTCTCTCACTCGTTCTATTCTGTCTTTGATGGGGATAAACTCCTCATAGACTGGCTCTAGTTTCGGAACTGCACAGAAAGAACATTTGCGAATGCATCCTTTGGTCAAAGAGCCATAATATGCATTGGACATCTCATATTTATAATCAATCTCCTCAAGAATTGTGTAATCAAGGGGAAGATTATCAATCACCATGTCATTGTCATCCAGCATTCCAGGACGGTTCAACAAACCTTTGTGAGGTTTTATTCCTGTTGTTTCCTCTATTTCGTCTGGCTGCAATGTGGCAAGGACTCCTCCAATCATAATCAATCCATTGGGTTTGACTAAATGCTTGAAGTCATTGATACACTTTACAGTTATATCAAAATAGAATGTGAATAAGGTAGTTATAAATATTCTGTCCCATTCTGGTTCTAACAGGTACATTTTCTTCCAGAAATAATCTTTATAATACACTACCCAGTTTATAAGAAGCAATTCATCATCGAAGCTATTCAACGCCAATGCTTCTAAATACTCTTTCTTCCTTGTTTTGATGAAATCATATATAAAATGCTTCTTTAAGCGCCAATCATGAGTTGGCACTATTTCCTGAAGTCTCATGACACACTTGTCGGATATGCGTTCTAATATAAAGTCCTTAAAATCGCCTTTATAGAATACAACATTGTCCCCCAACTGCTTATGATACGTAGAAAGTTTCATAAGTGCGATTGGAGGAAACTTGTTCTTATAATTAGGCTCAATTAAGAGAATGTTTCTTGCCATTATTTCTTTGTCAGTTGTTTGACCATCTTGTTCTTTAACTTCTCCCTGATACTTGGGGCCAAATCCTTCTGACCATTGAGTATCTTGTACACCTTCTTGATAACACCTCGCTCCAACGAGGTCAATGTCTTGTATACATCCAATTCTGATTTGAGTGTATCATCAGTCGGTGTTGGCGAATTGTCATCAGTATTCGTATTATTTTGAGAGGATGTACTGCCATCATTATCTGGTGCTGGAGTAGGTGACGGACTATCTGAGGGGTTGCTATCTGCAGCTCCTGATTCCGGCTTTTCTCCCATTATCTTTTCAATCTCCGTTGTGAGATTTATCTTCTTGATCTGGCTATTAGCCTTCTGTACATCCTTCTGGCTGTTATACTTTTCTGTTTCTGCATCTGACAACTCTTGATAATACTCAACGATTCCATCAATAAGTGTATCAATCTTACCTGCCTTTCTGATTTTCGTCAAATCCACTTGCAGTTTTTTCTTAGCCTCTTGTATCTTAGAATTGATCTCTGCTCTTTCAGTTTTAGTGTCTTCTGAAGTCTTGAGACCCATGTCAACATCTCTATTGATGGCTCTCAGACTTCGAATGCTTTTCGCTAATGGTTCAAGCACACCGCTTCCAAATTTGCTAAGGTCGTAATATTCCTTGGCCATGGACTTGAACTTGGTTTTGATTTGATACTCGAACATCTTCTTGTAATCATTGTCAGTGAGTCCCTCTCTGCCTGTTGTAGGTTCAATCGCCTCATGGACAGCGAATACTTCTCCGATAAAATAGGATGAATCGGCATCTTTACTATAGAGGTTGTCAAAATATGTTTCATCTCCCACTGCCATATTCAGTTGACGCAAACGAATCTTACGGAAAGAAACAGAACCTGTAAACTGTTTGGCAGAAACAGTCATTGCATACCAACCCCAAGCCAATAATTCACCTTCATGCTCCAATTTAAAGAAATTAGCATTTCCCACCCTTTCTTCTTGATTGTTGCTATTTGTAACAGACGAATCATAAGACTTCTTAATGGGTGCACCGTTAAAATATACATTACAGGTTATCAATCCTTTATACAAGGATTCAAATTCCAAATTCTTCTCAAATGCCGGATTTAAGATATAATCTTTGAACGAAGATGAATAGTCAACAGGAACTGTTTCTGCAAGATAACGTTTGGCCATTTCCTCATTAAGGAGATGGCGCTCAAACACATTATTAAGTGTGACCCTGAAATAGTGTTGATCTGCTTGTTCTTCCTCACGTGTTCGAGTGGTAACCATTTTGATAACCTCTTGCACTTCATACTCTTCAGTAGAGGCGAGAATCTCTCTTGCCTTCTTAGCATCAAAGTGTATGGTGTTCTTGTATGGTTCGCCATAAGCAGATGTTTCAAAAACAAGCTTATCACAATACTTGGCTCCGGTCAATCGTCCGATTCCATATCTGCCAATAGCTTGTCCTGTTTTCTGAGAATAAGATAGCCATATTAGACATTTCTCAACATTGTCATTCTTGACTCCAATACCTCTATCGTGTATAGTTATGCTTTTGGACTGAATCGTTATGGAAACCATCTTCTCGTTCTTTTGAGAAAACAATCCACACTGTTCAGCCTCCTGCAACGAGTCGCAGGAGTTTTGAACGTATTCGCGATATACGACCATTGGATTTGGGTATATGTCGCCCATACAAATCTTCAACAGATTCTTGCCTGCTTTCGGATCTATTGATACATTTTCTAATCCCATTATTTGCTTTCTTTATATGTTGGACGTGGGAATTTTATGTTAATCAATGACCTTAACGCAGGATTTGAGATGATGTATTCTCCTGGCGCCAGTCTTGTCATCATTGTTCTATAAGTATCTCCCAAATATCTATAATCACTCTTGCCTATTTCCACGAAGTTTGTTCTTCCGTATGCAGAGGTTGCACAGTTGCCCTTTACCCGGTCGTGAATGGCACTTCTGAACTGCTCTACAGAGAACAGAATTATTCCAAGCGATCTGCCTCGCTCGGCAACTTCCAGCAATTGTCTGAGGATTGGTGAGGATTTTGGAGTATCTGTAGAAGCATATTTGTTAAGCTCATCGACGAAAATGACAATCTTATCAGGGACGTTATCTCCATCTTTTGAATTCATTAAATCCATGATGGTTTCCATGACATCACCAAATACGAAAGCCTGAGTCTTGTCGTCTAACTTGGCAATATCAACAACCTTCACTTCATTGGGACGTATTTCTCTGAGGCATTTTGACAAATCAACCTCATTGAGAGTAGAGTCGAGTGCATCGGTAAACACCTTGTCATTAAGAGCCTTCTCCAGAATACGATTGAACTTCTTCCAAGAAGAAAGTTGTATGCCTGAGTTCTTTCTGGCGGGATTATCTGGTTCATTCAAAACCTTCTGAACATTTTCTCGGAAGGTCTGCCAAGTGCCACAACCACAGAAAGGTGCTCCCTCATTATTTATCCAGGTTATAATGCTAGCCAACGTCCCAGTAGGATCCTCTTCGTTTGCAAATAAGAACTCAAGTTTTTCTTTGCTAAACTTATAGGAATACTTGTATTTACTGGCATTTTTTATCATGATCAAATTGAGTCATGACATAATGCTTGTCTGCATATGTCTTTGCATGAATCTCATTATCTGAGTAGGGATAGTAATAATGAACATTGCTAAAGGGCTTTGCCTCCATTTGAAGCATGTCATAGATGTCTTGGTTTGTTTTGTCCAAGTTGCCTTTCTTATCCAAGGACAACAAATCTCGACCTTTTACATTAAAGAGGACAAAAGCGATAGACTGTGCCTCTTCATCTTCTTCTAATGCCTTGGTGTATTTCTGTTGCAACGCATTCAGCAAGAACATAGTATAAGAGGTTTTGCATGCAAGACCCGAAATACCTGAAATGTTAAGATGGGCTCCATCAGGGCCAACAAGAAAATCTGCATTGATTTCTACGGGTACTTTCTCACCATACATTTCTAGATAGCCACATGTAAGAGGGTTCTTTACATTTTTAAGCCCTAATGCGCTTTGAATGTCATCCACGCTACATAAACGGACATGTCTTCCATGCAGCACGGGTGTATAGATATTACCTGTATTGCCAACTACTCGCGCTTTTACATAATTGAAAGCCAACCGGTCAGTATTACCTTTTGACTGAGGAGTTACATCACCAAAGTCAGATGATATATAGCTGGCGAAATGGTTTGCAGAGTCTGTAACATGACAGATTTCTTCAATTACTCCAAATGTCACAGAGCCCTCAATGTGATCAACCTTAATCACATCAAACGGACTTAATTTGTAGCCCGCTTTAGTCCAGAAATAGAACTCGTTAATTGTTGAAGGATTCTTGTCTGTAGCAGAAACCTTACCTATAATTTCTTCTGTCATATTATATGAGTTTTATTATTATTTGATCATTAATATACTTGGACTTGCAATAACACTCTGTCACATAGACTGGATAGAGATGGTTCGCCCATCTGCTATCTTTACCAAAGCATACAGGATAAGCCTCATTGATAAGGTGAGTTGAGATGGAGTTTACTTGCTGAGAGGAAATAATTTTCCCTCCTACTACGACCAGTTCGACCTTAACAACATCAGAGTATCTAGTTGATGCATTAGGAGTGTCTCGGAGACGGAGATACCACATGCAATAGGTTTTACCCTCATGTATATATTTGTATGCATTAGTCCTACCGTAAGGAGGAAGATCTGCAATAATCTTTCCTATCTGCGGCTCAATTTCATTCAACAACTCAGGGTCAAAAAACTTAGACACACCAATCACATTTTCAATGTTAGAGTCAAACATTGCACTGTCAAGATCTGCGTCCGGCATATTGGTAAAGTCCTTCTTATATTCAAGTGTTCCATCTTTAATCAACATAGCATCCTCGTTAATTGTGTATTCCACGCATAACTTGTTTACCATTTTGCGCTCTTCATCCATCATTTCATTTTGTATGACGGTTATAGCCTGATGCATATACTTGTTACGCCCGGTTTTAATGTCACCGTCAACTTTATATGGAATAATAGCGTCAAATCTCACCTTAGGACAAATTTGACTATTCTCTTCTATGGACGCATTGATTTCATCTCTCTTCTTGCGGAAAAAATTTGGGCCATGATGATCTGCATCATAGATTTTAGGCATTGCAATCACCAACTTTCGTTCATATTTGAACTTTCGAAGTCCTCGGTCCTCTCTTATGCAACAGCCTACTATGATTTGTCCCGCAACGACAGGATACACAGTGCCCGCAATCAATACGTCGCCCACCTTGTACACATGACGTGAACCATCCAAGAAAAACTTGAATCGACTTTTATTATGGAAATTTTGGATGTCAGAGTTCGGAATTCTCCTAAAACCATCTTTAAGTGGGTGATCTTCTGCATATCGGTCATGCAGATCCATCGACACTTCCTCTGATTTGTGATCCTCAAATTCTCCAAACGTGTCCTGTTCCCTTTCGTCAATAAATCTTTTAAGAGTATCATATGACGATACTCTTTTATCAGATGTCTTGACTATATAATCAATAACAAAACCCATATTTTACTCACTTATTAGGTGTTAACAAATCTCGTTTGTCTATATCGAGCAATTTTGCAATTTTCTCCAAAGTGTATAAATCCGGCTGTACGGTGTTGCTGCACCATTTGCTAACGGTACTACTTGACTTCCCTAATTGTTCAGCCAGCCATTTGCCTGTCTTGTTTTGTTCTACAAGGACAATCTTCAAACGATTTAAGTTCGCCATTTGATTTCAATTTATTGAATGTTATTGCTAAGGTATTGATTTTTATTTATCAAGCCAAGAAAATGGCACAAAAAATAATCAAAATCACCAAAATAAGAACTTTTCTTTATGATTCAAAGCCAATGTTGTCCTAAATAAAATACAAGTATGAAGAAAATAAGGTTGTTGCAATTCTATTACCAGGATACGGACGCTCCCATTCAGATAAAAACAGTATAAAGTAGGCATCATACTGCGCTGTGGAAGCACGATGGCAGTGCCCCCGTATCTGCTGCGTCCGGTGCATAAATACTGTTTCCTGATAGCTACACGAAAAGTCATCGAAACAAAGAGACTCTCTGAAATACATCGGGGAAAATATCAAGATCCGGATGCAGAACCTTATATCCTACACAAAAATTCCTTCTTCCTGATGTACGATGTCTACCCTTATGCAGGCATCACTCAGATAGTGCTGTTGCAGTTGCCCTGCGGTTTCACGAAACTGGCCCAAACGGAAGGCATTAACCTAAAGAAGTTAAAGGTCTATGACCCTGAGTTAGAAAATTTGAAGCAGTATGCCCGATGTGACTTACAGAAAAAACTGTCCGAAGAGGTACATGGCTACTCGCTATCGGAAAAATGGAAAAAAATGTACCAACCAATCAATTTGACAGACGAACTGAAACCCGTTCCGCTGAAGAAGGAGGAAATGGCCGATGAAACTTGCTATGGAAATCCGGACTACCTACTCGACAGCTATTACGACATCTGAATGGACGACCGTGAACAGGTCTGGCGAAGGGAATCGTTTATGGAAAATACGCCCAAAACCATTCAAGTGGTATTGGGCGACATTACCTGCCTTCATGTGGATGCCATCGTCAACGCTGCCAACAGTTCGTTATTGGGAGGTGGCGGCGTAGATGGAGCCATCCACCGCGCAGCAGGCAAACAGTTATTGGAAGAATGTAAGAAACTGAACGGATGCGCTGTAAGCGAAAGCAAAATGACCGATGTGTGCCAGCTTCCCTGTAAGAAAATCATCCATACAGTAGGTTCGGTGTGGAAAGGAAGCAGCCAGGGAGAGCCGGAATTGCTTGCCCGCTGTTATGAAACTGCACTGCAACTGGTAGAGGAGCATGGTATCTCCTCCATCGCATTTCCCTGCATCAGTACCAGTGTGTACCATTATCTCAAAAAGGAAGCAGCCCAAATCGCCCTAAATGCGATTCGCAAAACAATCAAAGAAGGAAGTCATCAGGGAGATGTCGTTTTGTGCTGCTTTCTGGAAGAGGACGCAGCCATCTACAAAGAATTGCTGAAATTCCGAGCATGGTCATTTTGAATGATATGATTGATATTCAATAGTATTCGATATATTTGGGCGTTTGATGCAGGAAGAAAGGCAACCTTTGGCATAGAGTAACAAAACGGAGCAGACTGTAACAGCATGCTCCGTTTTGTTCATGTTCTCACTTCGCTTTCGGCAACCGTATTTTCTTGTTCTTCTCCTCCCAGGCTCCACATAGTTGTTCAGAGCCTCGGAGATAACGTCCTTCAGGAGGATACCTTTCACGAGGGAAATGTACTTCACCTTGCGGACCAAATCCGGATCCACGATGAAGGTGGTTCGGATTTCCTGGGGTTTCTTGACACTTTTGGCTGTTTTGCCTTTCTTGGGGTAACTCACATTTTCCCTGCGTTTGGCCTCCAGTTGGGATTTCATTTTTTCGGTAGCTTCCGTTTCTGTAGCTTCTTTCTTAGAAGCTATTTTCGAAGGTGCTGTCTCCAAGTTTTCCTGCTTATCCGTTTGAACTGCTGGCTGCTCAGCTTGTTCTTTAGATTCTTCCTGTATCGATTCTGATTGATTGGTATCACCCACGAAGCCGTCCATCAATAAGGATAAATTCTTCTTACTCATATTGCTTACTTTATTACTTGTTTACTTGCTGATTTACTTAATTACCAATAATCTTTGTGATTAGTCATATAGTAATATAGTTTACCTATTTTCTTCCCGACTGATTATCTCATCGGTCTGTGTTTTATAGTCCGCTGCACCATTACTTTTCGGGTCGTACTCAAAGATAGTCTGACCGGATAACGGCATTTCTGCTATGGCGATATTCTCACGGATTTTCGTCTGAAAAACCTTATCTCCGTATTGCTTTTCTACTACGGAAATCACTTCCTTATCAACTTCCGGTTATTGAACTGAGTGAAAAAGCTGCCGGCTGCTTTCTTCGTAGCCAAGCGCAGCACCATTTGACACCGTACCGATCCTTCGTATCTTTGTATCGGAAATTTCATCGGGAGTGCGGATAAACTGCTAAGGAATAAAAAAAGTCCCGATGTTCACGCACTAGGACTTTTACAATGAATCAACATTATAAAAACGAGCGAAATAAGACAAAAAAATCTTATTCCTTTGATGCCGCCAAAGACAACTTCCTGAACTGCTTCAAGAGCGGTTCCATTTCGAGTGATACACAGCGGGCACGTTGGTCGGCTGCCTTGTTCCCTTTTTCTGATTGAAGGGCTGCATCCTTCTAGAGTTGTTCGAGTAATTTATTCATAATCTGTAGTTCTTGGCATTACGCTCGTGCCCGTCACTGGCTATCTTCCGGATAAACTCTCGGGCATAGTCGCTGAAGCAGATATCCTGGTTGCTTTCCTGCAAATACCCCAGCACTTCCTTCACAACCCAACAGGAAGTATCCACACGGTTCAGCCGATCCATATACTCACGGACCAATCGTGAACAATGTTCTTTTACCACCGGGTCGGTCGGTTCACCACTGTCGGAAATATGCGCTGCATCTACCACCTTATTAGTATTTACGTAAACGGACTTACGCGCATGCGTCACTCGAATATAGACTGTGTAAAGTCCATCACTCTTCGGTCTCTTTACGGTTACTTTTAATGTCGTCATAATCGATTTGAATTGTACATATAAAAAAATCAGAATTATCCGGGGTAAACAGTGGAAAACATGGTGCTTTTCGGGGTAAACATAGAGCAAACATTTCTGTTCATTTGGCTCGAATAGTGCGGTCAAAGCACGAACCGTCCAAACACAAAACAGGCTGTAATTACCGATTTTTCGGTAGTTACAGCCTGATAATGCTAATTTTATCTAGGATTTATTCCTCAACGGCGGCTTGCGCCGCTGCGATACGTGCGATTGGCACTCGGAAGGGTGAACAGGATACATAGTTCAGTCCTACTTTATGGCAGAACTTCACAGAAGAAGGTTCACCGCCGTGCTCGCCACAGATACCACATTTCAGGTCCGGACGGATGGCACGGCCCTTTTCGGTGGCCATACGAACCAATTGTCCCACCCCTTTCTGATCGAGCACCTGGAACGGGTCGACTTTCAGAATCTTCTTTTCCAGATAAACCGGCAGGAAGGAGGCGATATCATCGCGTGAGTAGCCGAAGGTCATCTGTGTCAGGTCGTTTGTTCCGAACGAGAAGAACTCGGCAGAAGAAGCAATACGGTCGGCAGTCAATGCCGCACGCGGAATTTCGATCATCGTACCGACCTTGAAGTCGATGCTGTCTCCCATTTCTTCAAACAACTGTGCGGCAGCTTTACGGATCACTTTTTCTTGTTCCTTGAATTCGTATAAGATACCCGTCAGCGGAACCATGATTTCAGGTTTAGCTTTAATACCTTCCTTCTTCAGTTCAAGAGCGGCTCCCAAAATGGCACGTGTCTGCATTTCTGTGATTTCGGGATATGTATTACCCAAACGGCAACCACGATGTCCTAACATCGGGTTATGTTCACATAATGATTCAACTCGTTTCTGGATCTCTTTTACCGATACGCCCATTGCTTCAGCCATTTCTTTCTGACCTTTCAGATCATGAGGAACGAATTCATGCAAAGGAGGATCGAGCAGACGCACGGTTACCGGACAACCTGCCATTGCCTTGAAAATACCTTTGAAGTCCTCCTTCTGGTAAGGCAGGATCTTTGCCAGTGCATTCTTACGTCCTTCCGCATCTTCCGCCAGGATCATTTCACGCATGGCTTTGATTTTTTCACCTTCGAAGAACATATGTTCCGTGCGGCACAAACCAATACCTACAGCACCGAAATTGCGTGCGATCGTAGCATCGTGCGGAGTATCGGCATTCGTGCGAACCTGTAACTTCGTATATTTATCTGCCAAAGTCATCAATTCGGCAAAATCACCGGACAGTTCGGCAGCCTTCGTCTCTACCTTTCCGACATAAACCGTACCGGTCGTACCGTTTATAGAAATATAGTCGCCTTCTTTCAGCTTAATACCATCGACTTCTACGGTCTTATTCTTATAATCGATTTCCAAAGCTCCGGCACCGGATACGCAGCATTTACCCATACCGCGTGCAACAACGGCAGCATGCGAAGTCATACCGCCACGAGCAGTCAGAATACCTTCAGCAACAGCCATACCAGCCAGGTCCTCAGGGGATGTTTCGATACGGACCATTACGATCTTCTTTCCGTCAGCATGCCATTTTGCCGCATCATCGGCGAAGAACACGATCTGCCCTGTTGCCGCTCCCGGAGATGCCGGCAAGCCTTTCACCCAAACTTTCGCCTGTTTCTCGGCCACCTTGTCGAATACCGGGTGAAGCAGTTCATCCAGTTTATTCGGTTCGATACGTTTCAATGCTGTCTTCTCGTCAATCATACCTTGATGCAACAAGTCGATTGCGATTTTAACCATTGCAGCACCGGTACGTTTTCCGTTACGGGTTTGCAGGAACCACAGTTTTCCTTCCTGCACGGTGAATTCCATATCCTGCATATCATGATAATGGTTTTCCAGCTTTGTTTGCAGTTCGTCCAGTTGCCTATAGATTTCCGGCATGGCTTCTTCCATTGAAGGATATTTGGCGACGCGGTCTTCTTCTGAAATACCAGCACGTTCCGCCCAACGCTGCGAACCAATCTTCGTGATCTGTTGCGGTGTACGGATACCAGCCACCACGTCTTCGCCTTGTGCGTTGATCAAGTATTCACCATTGAAGAGGTCTTCTCCGTTACCGGCATCACGAGAGAAACATACACCGGTAGCGGAAGTATCGCCCATATTGCCGAACACCATAGCCTGTACGCTGACAGCCGTGCCCCATTCGGCAGGAATCCCTTCCATCTTACGATAGAGGATAGCACGTTCGTTCATCCAGCTGTCAAACACAGCACAAATGGCGCCCCAAAGTTGTTCATAGGCGGAAGTCGGGAAATCCTTACCAGTCTGAGCCTTGACAGCCATTTTAAATTTAGCGACCAGTGCTTTCAGATCCTCCACATCCAGTTCATTGTCAAGCTTCACTCCTTTCGCTTCCTTGACTTCTTCGATAATTGCTTCAAATGGATCGATATCTTCCTTGTTGGTCGGTTTCATACCCAACACGACGTCTCCGTACATTTGTACGAAACGGCGATATGAATCCCATGCAAACCGAGGATTGTTCGTCTTACGGCTTAGTCCTTCCACCACTTCATCGTTCAAACCTAAATTCAGGATTGTGTCCATCATACCCGGCATAGATGCACGTGCACCAGAACGAACGGATACCAACAACGGATTGGCAACATCTCCAAACTTTGAATTCATCAACGTCTCAATATTGGCGATTGCCTTTTCAACGTCTGATTTCAACAATTCAACCACTTTGTCTTTTCCTAAATCATAATATTCGGAACATACTTCTGTGGTAATAGTAAAACCCGGAGGAACCGGAACACCAATCAGATTCATTTCGGCAAGGTTAGCACCTTTACCACCCAGCAGATTTCTCATATCCGCTTTACCTTCGGCTTTTCCATTTCCGAATGTGTAAACTCTTTTTCTTTCCATATTCGACAGTATTTAATTTTAGATTTTAGTTTTGCTATCTCCAGATTGCAATGCTGCAAATATATGCTATTTAAAGATCGCATTCGCATGTATGGTTAAATAATTTTAGATGTTTTACAACTATTTTTTACCATCCATATTCGGTAAATAACTACATTTGCGTGCGGGAATTTTTAAAGCCTAAAAGAAATGTCCTGTATTCCAAAAGTTTTTTATAAGACTTTCGGAATACAGGACATTTAGTATCAGAAATTTATCCAAGATCAATCACTTCTCAATTCGTATACGTGCATCTACGGCAAACAACCCCCGCTCAGTCGCAACAAGAGGATTGATGTCCATTTCCTTGATTTCGGATGCAAAACGGAGCAATGTGGACAGGCGGACTATGATATCCGCATACTGCTGTTCATCCACTCCCCGCTGGCCGCGTGTTCCCTTTATAATAGGATAACCGCGCAGGGAACGGATCATGGAATAAGTTTCGTCATACGACAGAGGTGATAGACCATAAGAGACGTCTTTCAGCACTTCGACAAAAATGCCTCCCAGACCGCAAAGCACGACATGACCGAAACGGTCTTCATACTTAGCTCCTAAGAACAACTCCTGCCCTTTCAACATCGGTTGTACCATAACGGCCGTCACATCAGGCAGACGCATCATCCGTTCATATTCGAAAATCAAATGCTCCTCACTTCGGATATTCAAGGCAACACCCCCCATATCGCTCTTATGTATAGGACCGACTACCTTGGCTACAACCGGGAACTTAACTCTCTTGGCGAAAGCGACCAGTTCGTCGCGGTCAGTCGACGTGAACTCTTCTACCAACGGTATCTGAGCCGCTTTCAGCAAAGTACGGACTTCTTCAGGATTCAAATAACCGCTGCCCGGCAACCGGTCGATAATACGGCGAACTTCGGGCACGTCAACACCATACAACTGTATATCCGTACTCATGGGCTTCGGCGTGTTGAGCACACGCGAGAGGGCTGTACCCAACGTCACTTCATCCGAAAAGTTCACATGACCTTTCTTCACGAAACTTTTCACTTCCGGACCTGCTGTTACGATGGATGGCAATACCGGAAAAATCGGCTTCTTGCACTCCTCCATTTTCTTATGAAGCACTTCATAAGTATCGTATAATTTTACCAAACCCGGACTGCCAAAGATAACCATCATCAGGTCAATATCTTCGAAACAGTTCTCACAGAAATCGATAGCGGTGGCCAAATGTTCGGGAGTACCTGTACCGATAATATCTATCGGATTGCCGACAGCAGCTCCCGGATATAGTTTGGATTTCAATTCTGCGGCAAGCGGACCGTCCAGCTTAGGAACGTTCAGCCGTCCCTTTTCCAGTGCATCCGCCAACATTACTGCCGGACCTCCGGCATGCGTGATAATCGCACAGTTTTTACCCTTCACTTCTTTCAAGGTAAAGATACTGGCAACGGTTGTCAATTCTTCACGGCTGAAACAACGCACAATACCCGCTTTGCGGAACAGGGCTTCCACTGCCGAGTCCGAGTTGGCAATCGCTCCTGTGTGGGAAGATGCGGCACGCTTACCGACATCCGTACTACCCGCTTTTATGGCTGCGATATGACAACCCTTGCGAATCAGGGAAGAAGCATGATACAAGAGCTTATCCGGATTTTTGATCTGCTCGATATAGAGCATCTTTATTTTGGAGTCAAGGACCGGGTCGAAGTTGCGATCCATATATTCGATCACTTCTTCCACTCCAATCTGCTTGGAGTTACCGACAGACCAAACCGAAGAAAAACGGAGTCCTTTTGTCAAAGCCGATTCAATAATGAAAAGTGCCGTACCACCAGAACTGGAAATAAAATCGACCCCGTCTGCATGAAATTCGGGAATCGGCTGAGTAAAAACACCATGATAATGCATATTCATCAGACCGATGCAATTCGGACCGATCAATGAAGCACCGGCTTCGTTAATACTTTTCAGCATCTGTTCTTCCAGAATCGCCCCTTCATGCGTTTCCTCTCCGAAACCAGCCGAAATGACAATGAACGCCTTTACGTTTTTCTGTTTGGCAAGCACATCCACAGCTTCCGGACAGGCCGGACCGGGAATAGAAATGATTGCCAGTTCCGTCTCTGGGATATCATGCACTGAATGATAGGATTTCAGGCCCTGCACATCGTCTTCTTTAGCATTTACGACATATAGTTCGCCTTTATACTTCCCGTCTAGTAGATTGCGGACCAAACGGCCACCCGGTTTATGTACATTATTGGATCCTCCCACCACTACGATGCTCTGAGGATTAATTAATTCTCGGTTAATCATGACATTTTGATTAAATTGATTCAATGAACGGGAACAAATATAGTCTATTTCTCCGTTTATCCATCAAATCTGGGATAAATTATTTACATTTTGCACACTCTTTCACCAACCAATCATACCAGGCATCCATTCCTGTGCCTTTTGTCGCAGACACTTCGAATAGTTGCAAGTGGTGGTTTACTTTCAAGGCATTATTCCGCAACGTCTCCACATCCGTATCCAGATAAGGCGCCAGATCGATTTTGTTGATCACACAGACATCTGCCTCCAAGAAGATATGAGGATATTTCAACGGCTTGTCATCCCCTTCGGTGGTACTGACGATAACGACTTTCTTCGCTTCTCCCAAATCGAACGTGGCAGGACAAACGAGAGTGGCATCAGAATTCAACTGGCGTATCGTTTCTTCCAATAATGTCGTTTTACTGGAACCTGGAGAACTCATCAGATTCAGACAAAAAATATGTTTCGCCTCAAAATAGCCTTTGTTACGTTCAGCCAACAGATTATTGCGCTGGAGAATACCTGTTCCAGCGTTATTACTTTCCCTTCACCGTGATGACGGTGGTGATGTTCATGTCCGTGCCAGTATTCATGGTCATGAAGGTGATCGTGATGATGATGCTCTCCGCATCCGCAAGTTCCACACATAAGCGTTTGTCTTTTTATTTTATAACAATTGATTTAATCCGAAGTTCCCGCCCTTTTGTTATATTTATCAAATAAGAACCACAATTAGGACAGGGAGAAAACAAATTCCCGATAGGAAAGACCGTTTCGCAATCGCAGCACTGCCCTTCTCCGTCTACATAGCGGCGGATTATCTTCGCTTTTTCGAGCAAAGTGCCTTTAACCGCACTTTCCATCGCAAACTCCAATGTTTGCAGCTCTACTCCGGCAAGACACCCTGTCTCAAGCTCCACTTCTTCTATCTGCGAAGAATGATGTTCGCGAGCCTGCTGTTCGGATAGCTGAACGATACTTTGAGCGATCGACAATTCATGCATAACTTTAACGATATAACTACTTCATTTAAAACATAGGTGTTTTGCAATCAAAACATATATGATTCGTTTTCAAAACATATATGTTTTGCATTCATACTATAACTGCCTCTTCCGGGAAGCCTCTATTGCCAGTTGCCCGACCGCCACACCTCCGTCGTTACAGGGTATATGTCCCGATGCGAACAGCAGGATACCAGCTTCGGCAAACATGCGCTGCAACTGTTCCGTCAGACGTTTATTCTGAAAACAGCCACCTGAGATCACGACTTTGTCCGTTCCGGTCTGCATCCTATACTGTTTCGCCATCTCTACCAAAAGCCATGCCAACGTATTATGAAAACGGGCGGATAACCAGGTTACCGGAACTCCGGCTGCCAGATCTTCCAATATTCCTTCCAATACGGGACACATGGAGATAGACTCCTTTTCTATTAAAACAGAATAACGACTTTGATGTTCATCGGAAGCCAGTTGTTCCAGCTTAACAGGCGCTTCCGCCTGATGAGTGGAGGTATCACAGACGCCCAGTAAAGATGAAACGGCATCGAATAACCGGCCCGCACTGGAAAGATAGTCAGGGTGCAGATCGCAGACCAAAAGGGATGGCCGGAAACGAAAAAGATGTTGAAAACGTTCAAGTGATTCCTTATAGAATCGAAAGGTCTCCCAATTCTTTAGGTCACCGATATACTGGCTTTGCAGAATCGTTTCTCCCTTCCCTAAAGCAAACGTATTTACCTTTTCGGCTCTGAAAGCCAAGATTCCTTCAACCGGAACGTCAGCAAAGAACGGTTCCGGCACATATCCCCGCGAACGACGTATCAAGCAGGACTGACCGCCACAGACCTGTAACACGGAGTCATCCACCCGGTTATGGTGGAGCAAGAGGGGTATTTTGCCGGCCAATTGCTTTTCTGCCTCTTCGGGGGTAATGGTTATCGGACATTCGCTGATATTGCCACTCGTCATCACCAATGCGGGTGTATCCAACCGTTCAAACCAATCGGAATGGAGCGGCATATAAGGAAGCATACATCCTAATGTCTCCATTCCCGGATTGACGGACGAAGCCAACAGCCGGAGTTGCATCAACAGAACGATCGGGCGACGCCAGGAAAGCAAAGCCTTTTCTTCCACCCCATTCGAGAAAACGTATCGGCGGATATTCTCTATATCCCGAAACAGTACGGCAAAAGGCATGCCATCCCGCTGCTTGATATCCCGTAGCCGGGAAACTGCCTTTTCACTCCTCGCATCACAAATCAGGTGATAGCCTCCTATCCCTTTCGCGGCAATCACTTCACCCTCACGAAGCAAACGGGATGAAAGGTTGAGCAGTTCCGAATAGTCTGTTACCCTTACCTTATTATATAAGGCGTAATAAGACGGACCGCAATGGTTACAGGCAACAGACTCAGCATGAAAACGCTGGTCGCTGACCGTTATATATTCTTTTCGGCAGGACGGACACATCGAGAAAGCTGATATGGTTGTTCGGCTCCTATCATAAGGCAGATCACGGATGATGGAAAAACGAGGTCCGCAATGCGCACAGTTGACAAAAGGGTATTGCAAGCGCTGTGCTTGTGTCTTCCGGTCACGTAAGCATTCGGGACAGACGGCAATATCGGGAGCAACCTGCGTCACCTCGTCCGATTCCGACCGACTGGGAGTAATACGAAAACCCATATATGGATTCCTAACTTCTATCCTTTCCGAAACGGTTATCCTATGTATGGAAGCCACCTTCGGATGTTCGCGACGTATGCGTTCGATGAAGAGTTCCCGTTGCACGGGAGTAAGGGCCGTACGGATACAGACCCCATTATTCCGGTTGTCCACTTCTCCACAGATATTCATTTCACTGGCGATCCGATAGATAAACGGACGGAAACCGACACCCTGTACCAAACCTTGAATGGTCAGGACTGATATGACAACTTCCTCCTCTTTCATCTTCTTCATTTATGTTTTGACAAATGTAATCCCTTTCACAAGGATGCCTCATACCTTCTTCTCGCGGCTGACACGGAGGCGTATAAAAAGTGCTTTGACGATCTTGCGTCGAGCGTGGAAAAGAGACAGTGCATCGCTGGTGATATTATGCGAGGAACAAAACAAACGAAAGACTGCCCTTTCTTTGGAACGATTTGCACACCCGAGCATCCGAACGGTGCACCGATGGTTTCTTCGGAAGGGGTTTGTGCTGCTTACTCTAGATATAAATAGATACAGAATATGATAACGACAAATTGTCCCATTCCTTTCTCCGATTCCGACTGTGTGTTATTGGCACACGGTGGCGGCGGACGAATGACGCACCAACTGATAAGCAGCATCTTCTATCCTGCTTTCCGCAAATCCTTGTTGGAACAAGATCATGGCGGATGCGTAATCGGCGTCGTTCCCAAAGGTGTCCACATTGCTCCCGATTCCCGATGCCGTGCGCGGCGCTTCAGAGATTTTAGGACTTGATCCGCTTTATATCGCCAACAAAGGACTGGTGCTGGTGATCTTACCGGAAGAAAAGACGGAGCAGGCTCTTGCCGTCATGCAGAATTATCCGGAAGGAAAGAACGCAACTGTTATCGGCTGTATTCAGGAAAAAGGCTATGCACTGGTTAAAATGAAAACGTTGTATGGCAATTACAGGATCGTCGATATGCTCAGTGATGAACAGTTGCCGAGGATATGATGACAAAGGCACCATTAAACAGTGCATACGCACCGCACTACTTACTAAGAAGAATCAACAAAATAGACTAATATAATAAAAAAGAGCTGCCCCTTTTGATAAGGACAACTCTTTTTTGCTAATAATCTGCTGATTAACCCTTCTTCAATACCTTCGTCAGATCTTCCGGGGCTACATTGGCAGCAATAATAACCCCCTTGTCGTCAATCAGGAAGTTACAGAATCCCTTTTGCAGGTTATACTTCCCAAACAATTCTGACTTTCTGCCAAGTTCTTCATGAAATTGCTTTGTACCTTCCAATTTGTCGGCTTTTACCGTTTCAGTAAAAATGGATTCTTTCTCGTCTAAAGAGATCGAATACATTGCAATCTTGTCTGAACTCAACTTGTTGACTTCATTCCATAATTGAACGTTACGAGCCCGCGATTCAGCATCGTAAGTTGCCCAGAAATTCAGCAATGTGTAACGTCCTGAATGATTTTGAAAACTGAAATTGCTCTCGGTTCCTAAAGACTCTATTCTCGGAGCAAAGTCGCCAGGGTTAATGCCGACTGTCGGCTTTGCGTTTTTAGTTCCGGCAGACACAGCAAGCAATGCAACCGCAACAAAGAGAACATAAGCTCTTACTTTCATATCATCATTTTTATGTTAAACTTAATCGGAGCATCCTTTAATTGCCTTTTTCTCCGACTCCTGATTTTCAGGAAATAAACAAGGGCTTCACCTTCGCTAAGGGATCGCTTTCTTGTTTTTAACGGCTGCAAATATACAGGCAAAAGCCCTATTTAGCCAAATGATATAACACTTTTCAGCCGAAAAGCAAGGTTTTTTATATGTTTTATCGCATAAACAGATCAAAAATGATATGTTTTGCAACATATCATTAATCTTATTTCACATATACCTGTCTGTCGATAAACCAGAACTTATGGCAGTGGGACAATTTCATCGCTGGAACTTTAGATACCGACCGACACAGATATTGTCGAAAGTGACAAATAACTACAAAAAGAAAGCATTTGGTTCTGAAGCCAAGTGCTTTCTTTTTGTAGTTATTTACTTTGCTGACTGTCCCCATAGGGAGAAGGCATTGGCATCCCTTCCTTTATATATTCGTCATATACAACAGTCGGATGATCCTGCGGAGATGTGACATTATATTCTTCTTTGAAATTATCGCGACGGAAGTTCTTCAATTTCAAGTTCTCCGAACTATAAGTACGCAAGGTCTGCCTCTTATTCCCAGTTAATGAACTTTCCACTACTTCCGAATCCAAAATATTCATTTTGGGGGTAAGAGACGGCAAGAGCTTCTGTTCGAGTAAACCGCGATAGGCTCCGATGTATTCACACCAGACGGCATTTCCACGCATAAAAATACGATAAGTATAATTGGACCATGCTGTCCGGATATGGATTTCATGTTGCCAAATTTCGATACAAGCTTCTGACTTATAGTTCGGATCCTTGATCGTTATCCGCTCCAGTCCATGCATTTTTTCAAGAATTTTCGTTTGCCACTTGTCTGAATGCATTATTTCTGCAATAATCTCAGGCAATTTTTCCTTAATTTCAAACTGAATTTTCATCTTCGTGTGCCTGCCAGTCAGGACTTCTTAAGGTTGCCAGGTTCTGTTATTAAACAATATCTCTAAATTAATAACAATTAAGACACATGGTTTGTTTACACAAACAATCGTTTTTTGTACAGCCCATGCTATATTGCCATGATTACCGACAAATTCGGGGGAATAATAGATGTAGATCTACAGCAAGATGAAAGGCTGACCTTTTGGTTCCGTTTGCCCCTCTGAAATAAATCCGATTTTTTTCCTACATTTGCCCTCATTAATAGGATTAGTCAATGCTTAAATATATTGTTGTATTTGCGGGAGCCTCTTTACTTGCGATTTCTTTGCCAGCAAAGGCTCAGGAACAACGCGATATCGTTGCGCTCTCCTCTGAAGAAATAATGACTCCTTCAGATACCGTGCCTCGAAAGAAGACTGTCATCGTAGACGGAGTGGAATTGAACGAAAAGCAGTTGAAACGTTACTATCGTCAATTGCGTAAAGATTCCATCCGGGCCCACAAAAACATATGGTGGTCTGTACTGGGCGGTCCTTCATATACACCAGAAGCTTCGTTCGGTGTGGGTGGTGCCGTCCTTGCCAGCTTCCGAATGAATAAACAAGACACTATTTCCCAACGTTCTTTCCTGCCTGCCGGTTTGAACCTGTCTATAAATGGGACCATTGTTGTAGCTGGCGCTGGAACGTTTTTCTTCAATGAAAACCGTTTCCGTATCTATATGAATTATGGTTATCGGAACGAGCCTTCACACTATTACGGGAAAGGATTTGAAAAGGCGGAGAATCTCGAAAGGGGTGATTCCACTACTCGGTTTCATCGAAGCTATTTTCAATTGTACCCCCGATTCGTATGGGAAGTCCGTCCACATTTCTATTTAGGCGGCTTGTTTGACTTGAACTACACAAAGGTTTCGGATGTTAATCCGGTGATGGAGGAAGATCCCTATTTCCAACAGTTCAAAAGGAAATACTTCAACGTCGGTATCGGCGGACTTATCCAATATGACACTCGTGATGATGTGGCGACACCTACGCGCGGTATATTGTTAGGAGCTAATTTCAAATTGTTCGGTAAATATTGGGGAGGCGCTTATAACTACGAGATCATCGAGCTTGAATACCGACAGTTTAAAAACGTATTTCGTCCACGCAGTACGCTTGCCTGGATTGCCAAAAGCCAGATCGGCTTAGGGGACATTCCTTTTACGGAACTCCCGACTTTCGGTTCTCCTTTCGACCTTCGTGGTTACTATATGGGCAAGTACCGGGACAAGTCGATGGCTTACGGAATCGTTGAATACCGTCATATGTTCGGCTCTCCGGCCAAATACAAAAGCGGGAATTTTTGGGCAAAATGCGGTTTTGTGGCATGGGTCGGAACCGGAACGATCGGGGAAACTCCTTTTGACTGGAATAAATGGAAACTAAATTTCGGAGCCGGCCTCCGCTTTCAGATGCAACCGGGAAAAAACTTCAGACTGGACGTAGGGAAAGAACCCGGGCAGCCGGGCATGCAGGTCTATATGAATATGACAGAGGCTTTCTAAGAAGGGAAATAAATCCAACTTTCTATAATTTAGGCATGGATTACACGGAAACCACCACGAAAAGAAAACAGTTGTCCGTGAAATCCGTGCCTGAAAAAACATAATATCAGAATGACATTCGCATCATGAACCGAACCCCTTTCGTCTGGATACCCGGATGGTCGCGATAGTTCAAACGCCATACGTAATCAAGGCGAAGGAACTTAAAGATGTTTTCAATGCCGATACTGGCTTCCATATAAGGAGCTTTGCCCAAGGTGTACGAACCGTTAGGGAAAAGATACAGCCCCTCTCCCCCATTCATCGGATTGTTCTTGTCGGTCAGATGTCCCCATAGGCCGCGGAAACAGAATACTTCTCTCCATTTCAACTTCTTGACAAGCGGCAGGCGGTTCAACAAGTTTCCGTTCATGTAATATGTCAAATCCCAGGAGGCATATTCGTCGCTGATGAACTCCATCGCATTCATATTTGTATAAGATTCCGGCTGAATCGTATACGAAAGATTTGCATTCGGCAGGATCAACAAAGGATATGGAACCTTGTTCCATACTTTCCCTGCTTTCGTGATAAGATCAATATAACCGAAAGCTGAGAACCAGAAACGCTTCTGAATACCAATATCCGTACGGTGATAATCATACGACGAACCCAGCAAATCTTTCTTTGCCATTACATGGCTGAAATTAAAGATCAATGCATCGAAAGTAATCGGATAGCGAAGGTTACGTGTCTGGTAGAACTTTTCATCCTTGGCATAACGGAATTTCAACTCCAGTTCCGTCATATCATAGCTCTTGACCGGGCTAATGGCTCCATCCGGTCCGATCCGGTCAAACACCGCATATTCGGTTGCATATTCGCGACGGTTACGGATGACAGCCCCATAAGCCAGACCATTATAATGTTCGTGGTAGTAGGTCAGTTCAGCTTGCCGCAGATAAGTGGCCCGCGTATCTTTCTGGCGTTTCCAGGCCAAGAACATATTATCCTTGCTGGCATACATGTATTGCTGTCCCAACTGGTTGATATCGTACATATATTCCAGGCGGATCGAGTTCAGCGGAAATTCCTTACGGTATTCTTTACGATCATTGAACGAATACTCGACAAGAGCATCATATTTCAGCTTTTCATCTTTTGTTCCATACGCCATATATCCGTCAAAAAACAGGTTCCTGCTAAATGCCGTCGTTGTTGTTCCTCCCACACGGAAACGGGCTCCTTCGATTGCATTGCCACTGATTGCCGTGTTCATGGGCCCGAACTCGAATTTACTTTTCAGCGGGTCCTTATTCGTCGGGATATAGCCGGACACGAGGACTGAAACTACTTTCTCCGTTATATAAAAGATCGGAACGGAACGGAATTTAGCCATCAGCTTTTCGACCGAGTTCGGATTCTTCTTTATTGCCTCCTCCGGACGGTTACTTGTCCAAAAATCCTCCGATTGCTGATAAGCGTCTTTTAGCGTAATGACGGGTGCACTCTCCTTAAACACAAGCGCCCGTTCGGCATCGGGTTCATCAAAAGAATGGTTGCTGTAGATATTCAATCGCCGCGCATACATACCTTTCGATTTCTCGCTCAATTTGAAGTTGACGTTGATGTCGTCCTTCGTAATGATCCGGGTACTGTCGAGCGTGCGTTCGAATGTCTGTTCGATCGTCATTCCGGAAACGAAGTTCAGGTTGATGTCTTTGGGGACATTCAGAATTGCCTTCTGTACAAAGAACGTTGAATCAAGTGTAACAAACAGATGGCCGGTGAAACCGAATGTTTCCGAGTTGAAAGGAACAAACCCCAAATCCACACATTTCTGTCCGTTCACATTTAACGTATCGAGCAGATAATATTTGTAATAATTCGGTCCGATAGTAGACAGCGGACTGACAAATCTCTGTAAAAACAGAGGAATATCATTCTTGAAAATATCGACTTCCCGAAAAACCTCATTCAAAAACTGCTGGATACCATCACGCGAGAATATCTCATCCACACCTGATGACTTGTTTCCTTTCACAATACGCTTTTCCGACTTCGGCTCTTTACGGTAATAGACAGATTCCACCTTTTCCTTTTCCGACACCGGAAGAATAGTCGTACCGACATCAAGCGTATCGACAAAATCGATCAGAAAATCGAATTTGCCCGGTTTTCCGTTCTTTTTGGGTTTGGGATGATAGTCATTCATCGCAAAGACCATCTTCCCATATTGATCGTATTGGAAATAATCGTGGTTACGCGGATCATTGCTTTCCCGTGAAGCAATCACTTGCTTTACAAACTTAACGGCCGGATTCTCTTTCTTGCTGTATTTCTCCTTCTTGGGCTTTACGACGACCTCATTCAACGTGATCCCGTTCGGAACCAATTTTATTTTCAGATTATTCGTTTTACCCGGAATGACCTTCACTTCTTTCGTGTCATACCCTAAATAAGATACCTCCAAATTCTTGACATCGGTCAAAGCAGAGAATGAAAAGTTGCCATCCCCGTCAGTCGCTGTTCCAATTGTCGTTCCTTTAAATATAAGAGAAACATAAGGTAATCTTTCTCCTGTAATTGAATCGGTTACAACTCCCTTTATAATAGTATTCTGTCCGTTTGCTATCCATACCGTAAACAAGGATGCCAGCAAAAAAACAATCTTCTTCCCCATCACGATTTTTTATCCTTTTATTTTTACTTTATTCCCAAGAAACTGTTTTTATTTTTTACCTCATGATTCGAGATAGCTTTTTGGAACATATTCGTCACCCTAATGAGAAAGATAGCGGGCTATCTAGCGAAGGAGCGGGACGGATATGACCAAAAGATACTCAAAGCATAGACAAAACCAACAGCAAAATAAGCTGTTTGTAAAAAATCAAAACAGTTTCTAAATAAACCGCTGCAAAAGTATAACAGATTCTTTTTACAGAGTGTTCCAAAACACGCACATTATATTCCAATTACAAAAAATCTTCCTACCTTTGTCTCCCGAAAGGGGTGCCATACTGTTAACGGGCTGAGATTATACCCTCATGAACCTGATGCGGGTAATGCCGCCGTAGGAAAGAACAGATTAGGCTTTTTCCCTCCTTTTGTATATAGAAATGAAAATAAACACGACGTTTCGCTATCCGGTGGCACTTACTATTGCCGGTTCAGACAGTAGTGGTGGTGCCGGAATACAAGCGGATCTGAAAACATTTTCGGCTTTAGGAGTCTTCGGAACCTCTGCCATCACATCGATCACAGCCCAAAACACACAGGGAGTAAGAGGCATACACGCAGTTTCTCCAGAAATCGTCGAAGGGCAAATTCATGCCGTATTCGAAGACTTAACCGTCGATGCCGTTAAGATCGGGATGTTGCATAATTGGGAAGCAGCCCGGATCGTTGCCTGCTCAATCGATCATTTCTGCCCGTCGAAAATCATTCTCGACCCAGTTATGATTTCGACAAGCGGCAGCAAGCTGATAGAAGATGAAACCATCGAAGTCATCGTGAAAGAACTTTTCCACCGCGTCACACTGATCACCCCAAATATTGACGAAGCAGCCTTTCTCTCCGGTATGCAGATACGCAACGAGGAAGAAATGGAAATAGCCGCACAAAAGCTGTTGGTCTCGGGATGCCGTGCCGTATTGATGAAAGGCGGCCACTTGGAAGGTAAAGAAATGGCCGATATTTTGTTTACACACGATGAAGCTCCGCTCCGACTGGCTGTGCCGACCATTCAGACTCAAAATACACACGGTACAGGTTGCACACTCTCGTCCGCCATCGCCGCCTATATGGCTTTAGGAAAAGAACTGCCAGATGCTGTACGTGCGGCAAAAGATTACATAACGGCAGCCCTTCATGCCGGGGCCAATGTTGAGACTGGACATGGACACGGACCTCTCAATCATTTTTTCGATCCGGTTCCCCTCATAAAAATAGAAGTATGAAAAAGCTGATCGTTATTACTTCGCCCTATTTTTTCAAGGGAGAGGATTGCATCCTTTCACATCTGTTTGATGAAGGGATGCAACATCTTCACCTGCGTAAACCGGATAGCGAAGCAAATGAATTGCGCAAGTTGCTGGATCGGATTCCGGATATCTACTATCCGAAAGTCGTGCTTCATGACTGTTTCAACCTGGCAGTAGAATATGGCCTAGGCGGCATACATCTGAACAGACGCAACAACCAGCCGCCAGACGGTTTTACAGGCACAATCAGCTGTTCATGCCATTCGATCGAGGAACTCGAACAGTTCGGGAAACTCGACTATCTGTTTCTTAGCCCGATTTTTCAAAGCATATCCAAAGAAGGTTATGGGAACGGTTTCAAGCCGGAAACACTCAGACAGGCTTCCAATGCCGGGATCATCAATGATAAAGTCATAGCCTTAGGAGGCATAGACCTGACGACCCTTCCCCTTCTACGCCCTTTCCGCTTCGGGGGAGCTGCCGTGTTGGGAGCAGTTTGGGGAAACTCCCCTTCGGCAGATAAAGAGGATTCTATTATCACACAATATAAAAAGCTACAAGCATGGAATTAGACGATTTTTTATATACAAGTGCAGGTAGAGGAAGGTATGCCTGTTTTACCGGTACTAATCGGTTGATGTTCATCACACACCGTACGAATAAATACACAGAACTGGATGAGGTCAAGATGGTGACCAAAGGCGGTTGTACTTGGGTACAGCTCCGCATGAAAGAGAATTTGAACCTGGAAGTTGCCAAAGCAATCGCCCATTTTACCCTGTTTGACTGCGATACGGATTGCGCCTGCTGTCTGGACGACGATCTGGAAATGGCTTTCAAAGCCGGTATTCACTGTGTCCATTTAGGTAAAAACGACATACCGGTCTCCGAAGCCTGGCACCGTATCATCGAAAAAGGGAAAGAGGATCTTTTCCTGGTGGGGGCAACAGCCAACACGTTCGAAGATATCCTGAAAGCAGATCGGGAAGGAGCTTCTTACATAGGCTTGGGCCCCTACCGCTACACCGAGACCAAAAAGAACCTGAGTCCGGTGTTGGGGTTGGAAGGGTATCGAAAAATCATGGAACAATGCAGAGAAGCTGGCCTTGAAATTCCTATCTTTGCCATCGGAGGGATCGAGTTTGAAGATATTGCACCATTGATGGAAACAGGAATAGAAGGCATCGCCGTTTCCGGAGCGATCATCAATGCTGAAGATCCGGTCGAAGAGACACGCCGTTTCATCCGGGAGATCAACAAACATAAACCGGACCCTTGCAGGGACGATTCTGAAATATAAAAAGAATAAAATAATACAGCTATGGCAAATAAAAACAGAATACGCATCACGTATCCTTCATCGGAAAAGATCTACATACCCGGCAAGATACATAAGATAAATGTGGGTATGCGAAAGATCAAAATACTGGATACCGTCACACGCGATGAGAACGGAGAGTTGGTCCACAAAAAAAACAATCCCGTCATCGTGTATGATACCAGTGGACCTTATTCGGACCCGAAAATCCCGGTCAATACGCAAAACGGCATTCCCCGTATCCGCGAATCCTGGTATGCAGGACGCAAAGACTTGATCCGCCTGGAAGAGCTGACTTCCGATTATGGCCGGCAACGCCTCGCCGATTCCTCACTGGATCACATCCGTTTCCCAAAACATCATCTACCCTATCGTGCCAAAGCGGGGAAAAACATCACCCAACTGTATTATGCGAAACGGCGCATCATCACTCCGGAAATGGAATATGTCGCCATCCGCGAAAACCAGCAGATCGAGGCGTTAGGATTGAAATCATATATCACTCCCGAATTTGTCCGCAAAGAAATTGCCGCCGGGCGTGCCATCATCCCAGCAAACATCAACCACCCCGAAGCAGAACCGATGATTATCGGCCGGAAATTCTTAGTGAAGATCAACACCAATATCGGCAACTCCGCCCTTTCGTCCGGTATAGACGAAGAGATCGAAAAGGCTGTATGGAGCTGCAAATGGGGAGGCGACACCTTGATGGATCTTTCGACAGGAGACAATATCCATGAAACCCGCGAATGGATCATCCGTAACTGTCCGGTTCCGATGGGAACAGTCCCTATCTACCAGGCTTTGGAAAAGGTGAACGGAAAGATAGAAGACTTGAGTTGGAAAATCTATCGCGACACACTGATCGAACAGGCTGAACAGGGAGTCGACTATTTCACCATCCATGCCGGTTTGCTTAAAAAGCATATCGAACTGACACAAACGCGCTTGACAGGTATCGTCTCACGCGGAGGCTCAATCATGGCTAAGTGGATGCAAATCCATAATGAAGAGAATTTCTTGTATACACATTTCGCCGAAATATGCGAGATATTGAAAATGTACGATATCGCCGTTTCGATCGGCGACGGGCTTCGCCCGGGCTCCATCTACGATGCGAACGATGCCGCCCAATTTGCCGAACTACATACGATGGGTGAGTTAACCCAGGTTGCCTGGGACCAGTTTGTGCAGGTCATCATCGAAGGTCCGGGCCATGTCCCGATGAATAAGATCCAAGAGAACATGAAAGAACAGCAATATGCTTGCCATAATGCCCCGTTCTACACGTTAGGCCCGCTGACAACAGATATCGCCCCAGGTTACGACCATATCACATCGGCTATCGGAGCCGCCCAGATTGCCTGGCACGGCACAGCAATGATCTGTTACGTCACTCCGAAAGAACATCTCGGTTTACCGGATAAGGAAGATGTCCGCACGGGTGTCGTCACCTATAAGATCGCCGCCCACGCCGCCGACCTGGCAAAGGGACATCCCGGAGCACAAGTCCGTGACAATGCTCTGAGCAAAGCCCGCTTCGAATTCCGCTGGAAAGACCAGTTCAATCTGTCTTTCGATCCGGAACGCGCCCTTCAATATTACAAGGACAGTGCCGTGACGGACGGTGAATATTGCACGATGTGCGGCCCCAACTTCTGTGCCATGCGGCTGAGCAAGGATTTACATAAAGAAAACTGCGATATATAAAGGTCACTCATTTTGTGCAGTGACAAGGATATATACACAATGTGCCTTATATCCTTGCCGCTGTACAAGTTTTTCTTAATCAAAAGGGATAAAAGAACGAAAGAGACGAAAGGTTGTTCGAATTTAACGAAATGGAAAATCAGTTTAAGGTTCGGTATTCATTCGGAGAACATCCGACAATTCTTTTAAAGGCTTTGCTGAAATACTGCGGGTATTGATAGCCCAAAGCATAGGCAACATCACTGATCGATTTATCCGGATCTGCCAGCCACTCTTTTGCAGTATCCATTGTTTTTGCCAATATATATTCTTGTGCAGATGAACCTGTCTCCTTTTTTATCAAGTCTCCGAAATAATTTGCAGACAGATGCAACTGGTCAGCACAATAAGCTACGGTCGGTGTACCGAATTTGGAGGGTTTATCCGAAGTGAAATAGTCGTTCAATAATGCTTCAAACGAACTGAGTGTGTCCTTGTTCTCCTTTTTGCGGGTAATGAACTGTCTATCATAAAAGCGGATACAATAGTTGAGCAACAACTCGATAGCAGAAACGACAATCAGATTGCTATGTCTATCCGTAGCACCTTTGATTTCATCGTCTATTTTCATCATGCAGTCTATCACGGTCTGTCTTTCCTGCTTCGAGAGATGCAGTGCCTCGTTGACGGCATAGGAAAAGAATGTGTAATCTTGCATGTGACGGTTCAAGGGGGTACCATGTAACAATTCGGGTTGAAATGTCAGCCACCAGCCTTTTGGCTGAAACGGCTCTCCCGTATCATCATTGCCGATGACTTGTCCCGGTGCTGCGAATACCAGGGTTTCTTCCTGAAAATCGTAGAATTTCCGACCATACTTTATCTGATCGGCGCACTTTATATCTTTCAGATAAATGACATAGAACCCGATACTCTTGCGGATATGATGCAGTGGTTTTATTTTTGAAGCATCAATTACGCCCACTAGTGGATGCGGAGTATCTATACCCAAAAAGTCATTATAATCCTTGACAGTATTTAGCTTTATAATCTTCTCCATAACAGTCTATTTCATTGTTTCTGTGCAAATGTAGAAAATATCTTTGGCTTATCTCCGTTCCAATCTGTAATAATTATGCATGAAACCGTGATTCATACCCTATGAGGTACTAGGACAGCCTATAATTTTGCATCGTGGAAAACTGAATAAAAGAAATAACAATGATACAAATGAGTAATTCAGGACTTATGACCATCGACCGATTCAATAAATTAACGGGACATGAAACGCTGCATCCGTTGATCTGCATGGTAGATTTGTCAAGAACAAATCTAAACGAGGATATCCGGATGATGTGTGATTTTTACGGGTTGTTGTATTACAACGATCCAGAACAAGACAAAATATCGGGAAAAGAGTGGTTGCGACTGATTTATCCCGGTGAAACAGTCGAAATCCCTTTGAACCGACATCGACATACCGGATGTTGTTCGGGCGTGTTGTTTCATCCCGATTTGTTATGCGACACATCGCTCGAAAACCGTATCGAAACCTATCCGAAACGCTGTTGCTGTAAAGGAACATTGTCGGAGCACGAAAGAAACATCATAACCGATAACTTGCGGGAAATCGGAGAAGAGTTACATCATGCCATTGACCGACATAGTGCATCAATCATCGCTTCACATATCGAACTGCTACTCAACTACTGTATACGCTTTTGCAATCAGTAAATAATAAAACCGTAATAATTATCCTTCAAACCGTAATCCACGACTGGTCGAGGCGGGAATCTCAGCCTAATTTTGCACCAAGTAAAAACAGATAAATAAAATAATAGAGATTATGAATATAAAATTGAAAATTATAACAACGTTACTCGGTGTCTTCTTCGGATGCGGAATCGTAACCTCCCAAACACCGAAAGCAGAACAAGCTATGGACAGTAAACGACAACACATTACAGAGGTCGCAGCCCTTACGGGTAAGGGTGACCTCGACAAACTGAAAATCGTCCTTATCGACGGGCTGAATGACGGCATGGCTGTCAGCGAGCTTAAAGAAGTAATGGTACACGCCTATGCTTATTGCGGTTTTCCTCGTGCCCTGCGCGGATTGCAAACATTGGTTGCGGTACTTGACGAGCGTAAAGCAAAAGGCATCGAAGATGACTGGGGACGCAAAGCGTCGCCGATAACCGATACCCGCAGCAAATACGAGCGCGGACGCGACATTCTTGTTGAGATCTCAGGTATTCCAGCGGATGCACCAAAAGCTGATTATGCTATACTGGCTCCGGAAATCGAAGTATTCCTTAAAGAGCACCTCTTCGCCGACCTTTTCGAACGGGACGTGCTGACATACGCCGAACGGGAACTGACGACCGTTGCCGTAATCGCCTCGCTGGGCAAAGGCGTGGAACCGATGCTGAAAGGGCACATGGGTATTGCACTGAACGTAGGCATAACACCAGACGAATTACGCAGTGTGTTGGCTATTGTCGAAAAGAACATCGGACGCGGCGAAGCTGACGGTGGCAGACTGGCCTTAAACGAAGTGTTGCAAAGCAAAGGTTTGACCACTGCTCCGGAAGCGCCGGCCGTGACAATAGGAAATGGTGTGAAGAAACAGAAAGTAACGTTCCACAACCGTTTTCTGATCGATATGGTCGGTGATCTTTATTTTCCTGCAAACTATAGTCCAGCAAAGAAATATGCCGCCATCATCGTCGGTCATCCTTTCGGCGGTGTCAAGGAGCAGACTTCGGGGCTTCATGCCCGTAAGCTCGCGGAAATAGGTTATGTGACATTGGCTTTCGATGCGTCCTACTATGGTGAGAGCGGCGGTTATCCACGTCGCATGGAATCGCCTGAAGTACGAGTGGATGATTTCAGCGCGGCGGTCGATTTCCTCACGAACCATCCGGCAGTCGAAGCTGACAAGATAGGTGTGATCGGTATCTGTGGCGGAGGATGCTACTCTGTCAGTGCAACACAGATCGATCACCGCATCAAGGCTCTTGCCACCATCAGTATGTATGACATGGGACGTGCCCGCCGTCAAGGCATAGGTGACACGCAGACCTATCAACAGCGTATGTCTATTCTTGATGAAATCGGTCGTCAGCGCACAGCTGAATATGGTGGAGCTGCACGTAAAGATATTCGCGCCCTGCCCGAAAAAGTGGATGAGAACACACCGAAGTTTGCAATCGACTTCCTCGACTATTACGACAATCCTAAGCGTGGCCAGCATCCCAACTCTACGGGCTATTACTCCTACACGAGCCTTGCACCGATGATGAACTTCTTTCCGTTCACGCAAATCGAGACCATATCGCCGCGTCCGTTACTTTTCATCGTGGGAGAAAATGCTGTATCGAAATATTTTTCTGAAGACGCATACGAGAAAGCTGCCGAACCGAAAGAACTGTTTGTCGTACCCGGGGCAACGCACGTGGATTTGTACGACCAACCGGAATATCTGAAAATCACGCTTCCGAAACTGGACACTTTCTTCAAACAATATCTAAAATAAACCGCAAAGCCGAGTGGAGGACCGAACTTGTCCGGATAGTGCCGAGGCATAGCGTTTATCGCAAATGAAATTAGAAATAACTATTCAACATGAAAAAAGTAACTTACTTATTTTTACTGGCTGCAGCACTCGGTGCTTGCACCCCGAAACCGTCAAACAAGGTAGAAATAATCCAGCCTGCCGCATTTGTTTCCATCTTCCCCAAAGGAAATGCCATTGAAGGTACTAATTTTAACGGTACGGCATATCTCCAACGGTTGATGACCGACAGCGGAACATTCGATGTCGTAGTTTCCGATGTGATATTCGAACCGAAAGCCCGCAACAGTTGGCATTCACATCCAGGTGGCCAGATTCTGATCGCCACTGCCGGGAAAGGTTACTATCAGGAAAAAGGGAAGCCCATACAAATTTTGAATCCCGGAGACGTAGTCGCTATTCCGGCAGACGTGGTGCATTGGCACGGAGCAGCTTCCGACAGCGGATTCACACATATAGCTATCAACACAAAGGTTCATTTGGGTGCAACCCAGTGGTATGAACCTGTAACAAACGAAGAATACAATAATTATAAAGAATAGAGAAATGAATAGAAATATCTTGATTTTGTTCATGTCATGGCTGGGAGTGACAGGATACGGGCAAGCAACTTCTCCCAACGAGACCCCGATTACAATAGCCCGTCAGGGTAGCTTTGCTGTTGGTGGAACAGTATTACATCGTCCCGGAAAATATGACAACAGTCGCTTTATCAACTGGAGCACCCCCATTGAACAGGGACAGAGCTATCATGCCGACCATGCTGTCATCGATTTCCAGATTCCGACCAAGGCCCACCAGATGCCGCTGGTTTTCGTTCATGGGTACGGACAGTCAGGCCGCTGCTGGCAAATGATTCCCGACGGTCGCGAAGGATTTCAGACCTTAATGCTGCGGCGCGGTTTCAGCACTTATGTTGTCGATATGCCCGGTCGCGGAGATGCGGGACGCACATCAGCTGAAACAAGACTGGTACCGAAAGCCGACGAGCAACTATGGTTTGATATCTGGCGTATCGGCGAGTGGCCATCTTTCAATTCCGGAGTTCAGTTCCCGACCGATTCCATTTCGCTCGATCAGTTTTTTCGCCAAATGACGCCTGACATTAGTAATCATGATATAAAAACCGACATCGCGGCACTCGGCTCACTGTTCGACCGTATCGGAGAGGGTATTCTTGTAACACATTCGGCCGGTGGATTCCCCGGATGGCTGGCAGTAGTTGAGAACCCGAATATCCGAGCTGTTGTCTCTTTAGAACCGGGCGGATATCTTTTCCCGGAAGGAGAAGTCCCCGATCCGATGTCAAGCTTGACGGGTACTCTTTCAGGAACAGGTGTTCCAATGGATGAATTTCTAAAACTGACGCGAATTCCTATTGTACTTTATTTCGGTGACTATATTCCCGAAGAGCCCACTGATAAACTCGGTGGTGAAAATTGGCGGGTACGGTTACAGATGGGACGCAAGTTTGTAGAAGCAATCAACCGTTATGGCGGGAATGCGATCTTAGTAGAACTTCCTAAGATCGCATTCCGAGGCAATACGCATTTCCTGATGTCTGACCTCAATAACGCCGAAATTGCCGATTTATTGGATAAATGGATACAAAATTATGTATTGGACAAACATATGCCGGACAGTGCTGACGGAACAGAAGCTGGGCAGTATCGAATAGGAATGGCTGAATAAATCAAGCATTGTTAATTTAATGATCTGTAACTATTTGGCGTTATCCCCGTCATCTTCTTGAAAAGAAAACTGAAATACTGTATCGAAGGAAATCCGAGTTCATGAACGATTTGAGAAAGGGATTCTCCTGAGGAACGTAGCTTCTCCTTTGCCATTTCGATACGTTTCAATTGAAGATGGCAGCTGTGCGTGTGTCCGAGTTGCAATTCGAGCAGATCATTGAAATAGGCTTCCGACAAATGAAGTTGTCCGGCACAATAGGCAGAAGTAAGCGGTTTCTGTGCAAGTTTTCCATCTCCAATATATTGTTTGACAAGTTTTTCGTATTGCCGTATCAGCAGTTCATTGTTCAATTCACGGACAATGAACTGCCGTTCATAAAAACGAGTGGTATAATCCAACAGACAGGTAATATGCCGTATCAAGATAGTCCGTTTGTAGGAATCTGCACCATGATGAAATTCCCTACGAATATCGTCAACACATGAAGAGAGTATCCGTTTTTCTTTTAGGGATACATGCAACGCTTCCTTGAGTGCATACGAAAAGAACGTGTATTCTTCAATAGTCTTTTCAAGCATTTTTCCCTTGAACAGATCAGGGTGAAACGCAACCATCCATAGGCAAGGTGCGGGAATTTCCACACAGACGGTATCTGGACGATAACTGATGAGTGTTCCGTCGCAGTAGTCGCAATACACCCGACCACACTTTGTTTCGAATTCAGCAAGAAAATCCGTTAATATCAGACAATAGTATCCCGACTGACATAAGAACGAAAGAATTGCATGAGGGTTAGCTGTATCGTCGATATAAAGCACAGGAAATTGCAGTTCGTTCATAGTTTACTATACAAAGACTAGTTTTGAGAACGAAATTCATTGGGAGTATAACCTGTCACCCGTTTGAACATCCGACTCAGGTGCTGCGGATATTGGAATCCCAGCCCGTAAGCAATTTCACTTGTTGTTTTATCTGTGCCAAGTAAGGCTTCTTTAGCCCGTTCGATCAGTTTATTTTGAATATATTCCGAGGCAGTCTGCCCTGTCTGTTTACGGATCATGTCTCCGAAATAATTCGCAGACAGAAACACCTTATCGGCAAAATACTTGACGGTCGGCAACCCCTCCCGTAAGGGACCATCGCTGTCGAAATAATCGTCTAATAGTCGTTCAAAACGGACGATAATATCTTTGTTTACCTGTTCTCGTGTCGTGAACTGCCTTTCATAGAAACGCATACAATAGTCGAGCAACAGTCCGATATTGGCACAAATCAACCGGCGGCTGTGTTTGTCGATACTATGCTTCAATTCCGTCTCTATTTTATGCAGGCAGTCCATTACAATCTCACGCTCATCCTCCGAAAGATGCAACGCCTCGCGGGTTTCATAAGAGAAGAATGAGTAGTTCTTAATTTCTTGACCGAGAGCAGTTCCTCGAATCAGGTCGGGATGAAACAGAATGCCGTGAGCATTCGGCTGGATATTTTTCAGCATCTCGGTTTCCGCAACTTGACCAGGGGCGAAACCGACTATCGTACCGTCCTGATAGTCGTAACTCTGACGTCCATACGTGATATTCCCGCAGTAGGTATCTTTCAGATAAAGAGCGTACACGCCGTAGTTGACCTTGAAATGTTCCGGCCACCGCGTCGCCTTCGACAAATCGACTACACTTACTAACGGATGCCGTGTTTCGAGTCCGAACAGTTTGTTGTATTTATCTACCTCATTGAGTTTTATAACTTCTTCCATAAGCTTTTCTTTTATTTCTTTTGAGCAAAAGTAATTCATTTGAATTGAATTACATACAGCGTTATTACTGAATCGAGGATTCGGGTATAAATATCCGTAAATCGTATACAAGTCGGCTTATTCGACCGCGATAAATTTGCAATCAGAAAAAACAATGAAAAAACAAAAGATGATGGATCGCAGAAATTTCTTAAGGACGGCATCGAGTTTTACATTGCTCACAGTCGGAGCAACAACAGATGCTTCCCGTACTACAGGAGAGAGCATCGGCAAATATTTGAATCTGGATAAGCTGCCAGGTATGTGTGCCAAAGAGCCAATGACGGCCGATGGTATCATAAGGCTTTCGAAAATAGAGGTTTATCCACAGTATCTCGACAAGTACATAAACTATGCGACCGAAGTGGGCGAAATATCCCTGCGTAGCGAGCCGGGCGTATTGACAATGTATGCGATTGGTGAAAAGGAGAATCCCTGCAATATAACGATTCTTGAAACGTATGCGAGTCATGCGGCTTATGAAAAACATATCGCATCGGAACACTTTCAGAGGTACAAGCTGGAGACGCTGCACATGGTCAAGTCGTTAATATTGTCTGACCAGACGCCGCTCAATCCGGCTAATAAACTCAATAATTTCATACAATAAAACAACTATGAACAAGATTTTTTTAATTTCAGTATTCAGCATTTTAACACTCAATGTTATGGCACAGGAAAAAATAGTACAGACAGCAGGACGCACCCAACTCGTTGAGTTCGCACCCAAATTTGCGGAACTCAACGACGATGTTCTTTTCGGCGAAGTGTGGAGCCGCACTAATAAATTGGGCCTGCGTGACCGCAGTTTAGTAACAGTTACCTCGCACCCGTTTCGAGCGAATAGGTGCCGATAGCAAACGTAACTTTTGAGCCTCGCAGCCGTAATAACTGGCATATCCATAAAGCGACAAAAGGGGGTGGACAGATGCTTATCGGTGTAGCCGGACGAGGTTGGTATCAGGAAGAAGGCAAGCCGGCGATAGAGATTCTACCCGGTACGGTCATCCATATCCCGGCTAACGTGAAGCATTGGCACGGAACGGCAGCCGACAGTTGGTTTGCACATCTGGCTTTCGAGGTTCCGGGAGAAAAGACATCCAACGAATGGCTCGAACCGGTCACGGACGAAGAGTATGACAAACTCGAACAAAATAAGGAAACTCGCCGGTAAACGAATCGCTCTGTCCGCCACAAGCGGCAGTAGCGGAATCTCGACTTCAGTCAGCGAAGCCCGCATGACAGCGGTGGCTGCTCACTGCGAAACGAGATTAGGGCATGGCCGACAAAACATAATTTATATAACAATTAAAGAACGGAATATATGGAAGTAATATCAAGCACAGAATTCGGCGGAGAAAGACCTTTGTTCGAATCACATAATCTCAGATTGGAGAACGTCGTCATCCGTGCCGGGGAGTCGGCCATCAAGGAATGCAGCAACATCGAAGCCATTGATTGCCGGTTCGAAGGAAACTACCCTTTCTGGCACGTGCATGGTTTCGTTATTGACCGTTGCTTTTTCGATATAGGCGGACGTTCGGCACTATGGTACTCCGACCATCTGAAAATGACCGATACACGTATCGACGCCCCCAAAATGTTCCGCGAGATGCACGACATCGAAATCAAGAACGTAGAGATGAACGATGCAGATGAAGTGTTCTGGCGTTGCCAGAATCTGAACATCAAAAATCTGAAACTGCATGGAGGAACTTATCCGTTTATGTTCAGCAGCAACATCCGTATAGACGGATTGGAAAGCGACAGCAAATACGTTTTCCAGTATGTGAAGAATGTGGAGTTGCGCAATGCCAAAAT